>ERZ1673737.95-NODE-95-length-123213-cov-37.280453_pt1 | contig 123213 bp, 113 predicted proteins | sample MGYA00580211_ERZ1673737 | MGnify/ENA primary metagenome ERZ1673737 (study PRJEB41218, sample SAMN15661789) | gut metagenome | host: Homo sapiens | place: Canada: London | collected 2015-08-20/2019-03-30 | study: EMG produced TPA metagenomics assembly of... | reverse complement strand
TCTTATGGATGGCGTCGCGGGGCTGCTTGATGTTGACCTCTTCGCCCTTGATCCACACCTTACCGGAGGTATGGGCACGCAGGCCGAAGATGCCTTCCATCAGCTCGGTGCGCTGTGCGCCCACCAGACCGGCAACGCCCAGAATTTCGCCCTTTTTCAGCTCAAAGCTGCAATGGCGGAAGGAACGGGGATGGATGGAGGTGAAGTCCTCCACCTTCATCATGACCTCGTCCGAGGGCACGTTCTCCAGCGGGGGGAACAGGTTGGACAGCTCACGGCCGACCATCTTTGCAATGATCTCTTCCTTGGTCATGTTGGCAACGTCCCACTTGCCGATGTACTGGCCATCGCGCATGATGGTGACTTCGTCCGCGATCACCTTGATCTCGTCCATCTTGTGGCTGATATAGACCAGAGCAACGCCCTGCTCCTTCAGATCCCGCATGATGCGGAACAGGCTCTCGACCTCGTTCGCGGTCAGAGAGGAGGTGGGCTCGTCCAAAATCAGCACCTTACAGTTGGCGGAAACGGCCTTAGCGATTTCCACCATCTGCATCTGGGCGATGCTCAAAGAGCCCAGCTTTGCATGGGGGTCGATGTCAAGCTTCAGTTTCTTCAGCAGTTCATCGGTATCTTTGTACATTTTGGCATGGTCCACAACAGTGACGATGCCGTATTTCTTGGTGGGGTAGCGTCCCAGCCAGATATTCTCGGCCACGGTACGGGCCGGAATGGGCTGCAGTTCCTGATGCACCATGGCGATGCCGCGGTCCAGTGCATCCAGCGGGGTGGGGATGGTTACCTTCTGCCCCTCGTATTCGATCTCGCCCTCGTCCATCTTGTAAATGCCGAACATACATTTCATCAGAGTGGACTTACCGGCGCCGTTTTCGCCCATCAGAGCCATGACTTTGCCGGGACGGAGCTCCAGCTGTGCATGATCCAGGGCTTTGACGCCGGGGAAGGTCTTGACCACGCCTTTCATTACCAGACGGTATTCTGACATTCCGCAAAAGCCTCCTTTTTGGTTGTTTACAGGTAGGCAGTTTTTTTCTAAAATAAGGCGCGTGCGTGGAGACGTTTTCTCGCACGCACGCGCTTTTTAGCTTACATTCAAGCCGTTAAGGCCTGCTGCGCACCTTGCATTGGTTCCGGGAAACTTTGGTCTTACTTAATGTACTGAGAAGCGTTGTCCTTGGTGACCTTGACGTAGTCGACCCAGTAGAACTGCTCCACGTCCTTGCCCTCAACGAACAGCTGGGTAGCCTCGGCAGCCTTGGTAGCCTGACCCACGTCGTCGTTCAGAACGGTACCGGTCATGTTGCCGTCCAGAACGTCCTGAACAGCCTCTGTCAGAGCATCGACGCCGACCAGATAGATGTCCTTGCCGACGGTGCGGTTTGCCTGCTGGATGGACTGCAGAGCGCCCAGTGCCATTGCGTCGTTGTTGCAGAAGACGACTTCGATCTTATCGCCGTACTGAGACAGAGCGTTTGCAACGTCCTGCTGAGCGGTGGTCTGATCCCAGTTGTCCAGGTACTCGTACAGGCACTCAACTTCCTTGCCGGCATCGGTCAGAGCCTTGATGGAGTACTCGGTGCGGTACTGAGCATCGATGTTCTCGGGGTCGCCCTTGCACATAATGTAGGTGATCTTGCCGTCACCGTTGATATCGCCCTGGGTATCGGTAGCCAGGATCAGCTCGCCCTGATAAGTACCGGACTGACGTGCGTCAGCACCAACGTAGCAGCACTTGCCCTTGTAGGAATCCAGCACGCTGTCCTCGGGCTGACGGTTGATGAACACGATGGGAGTGCCGGAGGGAGAAACGGTGTCAACGATGGTCTGAGCGGAAGTGGTCTGGACAGGGTTGATGATCAGCACGTCCACGCCCTGCTGCAGGAAGGTGTTGATCTGCTCGGTCTGGGTGTTCTGGTCGTTCTTGCCGTCCATGATGGTGACGGAGTAGCCCATATCCTTCAGGTAGCCTTCCAGATCGGAGCGGTACAGGGTCATGAAGTTATCAGCAAACTGATAGATGCAGACGCCGATGTTGGCAGAGCCGTTGGTAGCAGCGGCAGAAGCAGCGGTGGAAGAAGCAACGCTGGAAGCAGCGGTGCTGGTGGAGGAAGAGCCGCCGCAAGCGGTCATAGCAGCGGTAGCGCCCACAACAGCGGAAGCCTTCAGGAAGTCGCGACGAGAAATCATTTTCATAATAGTAATCTCCTTCATTTGTGTATCACAGCATATTCACAGACGCATTTGTCGCATGCGTCCGTAATCCCTGACAGTATTATACCCTTGTATGGGGATGTTCCGCAAGAGAATAAGTTCACAATATTGGTGCAAATGTTTTGTTACGTTTCTACAAAAGCGGACCAAAGGTTACAAAATCTTTTCGCGAATTATCACAACTTTTCATGCCGATGCAACCAACATACAAATATGATGAAGGTATGTAAAAAAACATGCTTGAACATGACTGAATGTTGCATGACTGCTAAAAAACCGCGAAAAGGGGCGATACATTTTTTGAAAGATATTTTCAGGGATACTACACAGCGGAAAGAAAACGCCTTTTATACACTCTTACCGGAAGGGAAAAACAACACGGGTCGAGAAAAATGTTTACTCCCCGGGTGGGGCGGCACTGTACCTTTATAGTAACAGGGCGGTCAGGGCGCAGCGAACGTTTTTGGTGGCAGTGCCCGAAATACGAGCGGCCGTTTTCTGCGCGCCGCGCCAGTCGGGATAACAAAACTGACGAAACTGCGTTGTGTTTTGAAACTGCAAAATATACGATTCGGATAATACATGTGCAAAAATACCCGATGGCCCAGCAAAAGTGCACACTGTCGGGTGCGGCAGGCAGGTGATATCCTGTGTACAGAGCCCGGGACACCGGACGAAAGGAGGAAAAACATCATGGGGCAGACAAAGCCCGCCGCCGGGCTGAAGAGCCTGAACCGCGCCGCCGATACCCTGAGCACCCTGCTGGCGCAGGAGGTGAAGGAGCTGAACGAGCGGCAGAAGGCCGCCCGGCGGGAAAACACCCCCGACCCCGGGATGATGAAGGGGCTGAAGGAGGCTACCGCCGTGCTCAAGGATCTGGCGGGTGTGGTAAAGACCCTGAACGATCAGGGCACGGAACTGGAAGGGACAGAGTGCGGCGTGGTGCTGCTGCCGCCGGTGGAACAGGAGGAGAAGGAATGAACAGAACCGAGCGGGCAGTCATTGTGTGGAAGCCGCAGCCCCGGCAGCTGGAATTTATGCGCAGACCGGAGCCGGAGGCACTGTACGGCGGCGCGGCGGGCGGCGGCAAGAGCGATGCACTGCTCATCGAAGCGCTGCGGCAGGTGCACATCCCGCATTACCGGGCACTGATCCTGCGCAAGACCTACCCACAGCTTTCCGACCTTGTGGATAAGAGCCAGATGTACTACCGCCGGGCTTTCCCGGAGGCGCAGTACAACGCTACCTCCCATGTATGGGTCTTTCCCAGCGGAGCGAAGATCTGGTTCGGCTCCATGCAGTACACCAAGGACCGCACCAACTATCAGGGCAAAGCCTACGATTTTATCGGCTTTGACGAGCTGACCCACTTTGAGTGGGACGAATACAGCTATATGATGAGCCGCAACCGCCCCACCGGGCCGGGCACCCGGGTGTATATGCGTGCCACCACCAACCCCGGCGGCATCGGCCACGGCTGGGTGAAGGCACGGTTCATCACGCCTGCCCCGCCCGGTACACCCATTGTGGAAACCGTCACGGTGCGTCTGCCGGACGGCACCGACCAGCAGATGGAGCGGGCGCGGGTATTCATCCCGTCCAGCGTGTTCGATAACCCTGCCCTGCTGGCCAACGACCCCGGGTATCTGGCAAGCCTTGCCAGCCTGCCGGAGGCGGAAAAGCAGGCGCTGCTCTACGGCAGCTGGGACAGCTTTTCCGGGCAGGTGTTCACCGAATGGCGCAACGACCCGGCGCACTATCAGGACCAGCGCTGGACCCACGTCATCGCACCCTTTGCCATCCCCAAACACTGGCCCATCTGGCGCGGGTACGACTTCGGTTTTTCCAAGCCCTTTTCGGTGGGGTGGTATGCGGTGGACGAGGAGGGGCGGCTGTACCGCATCAAGGAGCTGTACGGCTGCACGGGCCGCCCCAACGAGGGTCTGCGCATCGACCCGGTGGAGCAGGCCAAGCGCATCCGGGAAGCCGAGCAGAACGACCCGCTGCTGCGGGGCAGGGTGATCCACGGAGTGGCAGACCCCGCCATCTTTGACGAAAGCCGGGGTGAGAGCATTGCGGCCATGATGGAGCGCAGCCCGCATTTTTTGCACTGGCAGCCCGGGGATCACACCCGGCTGGCGGGCAAGATGCAGTTCCACTACCGGCTGCGGTTTGCGCCGGACGGACGGCCGATGCTGCAGGTGTTCAGCAGCTGCAAGCACTTCATCCGCACCCTGCCGAACCTTGTGTACGACGAGAGCAATGTGGAGGATATCGACACCCGGCAGGAGGACCACATCTACGACGAGTGCCGCTATGTGCTGATGGAGCATCCCATCAGCCCGCCCGAGGCTTCTGCCGCGCCGCCAAGGCCGGACGACCCGCTGGAGCTGCACCGGCAGGCGCGGTTCTACCGCATCTGAAAAAACAGGACAGAAAGGAAAGAACTATGGAAGATACAAGAGCAGAGAGCCTGCCCATCGGCGCGGCAGAGGCGGCGGCTGCATTGCAGACGCTGCAGCGCTACAAGGCGGGCAAGGCGGCGCTGGACAAGCGCCTGATCGATAACGAGCTGTGGTTCCGCATGGGACACTGGAAAAACTACCGCGACCCGCTGATGCCCGGCAAGGCGCAGCCTTCCAGCGGATGGCTGTTCAACAGCATCGCCAACAAGCACGCCGATGCCATGGACAACTACCCCGAGCCCATGGTGCTGCCCCGGGCGGCAGACGATCAGGCCACGGCGCAGGCGCTTTCCAGCGTGCTTCCGGTGGTGCTGGAGCAGGCGGATTACGAGCAGGTGTACAGCGATGTCTGGTGGCGCAAGCTCAAGCAGGGCACCGGTGTTACCGGCATCTTCTGGGACCCGGCGGCGCGCGGCGGGCTGGGCGACATTGCGGTGCGCAGCGTCAACCTGCTCATGCTCTACTGGGAGCCCGGCGTGCAGGATATTCAGGACTCGCCGGATCTGTTCCACCTCAGCTTAGAGGACACCGCCCGGCTGACCGCGCAGTACCCGCAGCTGGCAGGGCACGCCGCCGGGGTGGTGGACGTGCCCCGGTACATCCACGAGGATGGCCAGACCACCGCCAACAAGAGCGTGGTGGTGGACTGGTACTATAAGCGCCCGGACGAGAACGGCAAATTGCGGCTGCACTACTGCAAGCTTTGCAACGGCGTGGTGCTGTATGCCAGCCAGAACGACCCAGCGCTGGCGGCGCGCGGATTGTACGACCACGGCAAGTACCCCTTTGTGTTCGACCCGCTGTTCGTGGAGGAGGATTCCCCTGCCGGGTTCGGCTACATCGACGTGATGAAGGACTGCCAGAATGCCATTGACAAGATGAACCACGCCATGGACGAGAACGTGCTGCTGGCCTCCCGCCAGCGGTATGTGCTCAGCGATACCGCCGGGGTGAACGAGGAAGAGCTGGCCGACCTGAGCCGGGACATCGTGCACGTTGTGGGCCGCCTGAACGAGGACAGCTTCCGTCCGCTGCAAACGGCGGGCTTGCAGGGCAACAGCCTGAGCTACCGCAACAGCCGCATCGAGGAGCTGAAGGAGATCAGCGGCAACCGCGACCTGACGCAGGGCGGCACCACCGGCGGCGTGACCGCCGCCAGCGCCATCGCTGCCTTGCAGGAGGCGGGCAGCAAGCTGAGCCGGGATATGCTCAAGAGCGCCTACCGCGCCTTTGCAAGGCAGTGCTACCTCATTATTGAGCTGATGCGGCAGTTCTACGACGAGCAGCGGGTGTTCCGTATCACCGGGCAGCGCGGCGAGAGCGAGTTCGTGCCCTTCTCGGCGCAGGGGCTGCGCGCAAAGCCCGTGCCCGCCGTGGGCGGGGTGGAGCTGGGCAGCCGGGAGCCTGTCTTTGACATCGTGGTCAGCGCCGCCAAAAAGAGCACCTTCAGCCGCCTGTCCCAAAACGAGACCGCCAAAGAGTGCTACAAGCTGGGCTTCTTCGACCCTGCCAACGCGGATGCTGCCCTTGCGGCGCTGGAGATGATGGACTTTGAAGGGGTGGAAAAGGTGCGCGCCCGGGTGCGGCAGAACGGCACGCTGGCGCAGCAGCTGGTGCAGCTGCAGGGGCAGATGGCAAGACTGACCGCCGCTCTTGCGCAGCAGCCCAGCGGCACCCAAACGGCGCAGGGCACCGCCAGTCTGACGGCACAGCTGCCGGTGGCGGCGGCTGCCCGCGCCATGAACTGGAACGGAAAGGAGGTGAAGTGAGATGATCAAGGTATGTTACAGCGAGCTGGACGGCCCCAAGGGGCTGAGCCTGCGGCTGGAAGCCGCCGGTCACGCGGGCTACGCGCCCGCCGGGCAGGATATCGTATGCGCTGGCGCAAGCACCCTGATGCAGGCGCTGGTGTACCTGCTGGCAGGGGAGGAGAGTGCCCGCAGCGATGCTTGGGACGAGCCGGAGGGCCCGCGCCTTGCCGTGGCGGCACAGGCACCGGTAGCGCCGTGGGTGCAGGGTGCGTTTGAACTGGCCAAGGCAGGCTTTACCCTGTTGGCAGAACGTTACCCGGACAATCTGCGCTTTGCGGATGTGAGCCGCAGCGGACAGCAGAGCATGATGGACTTGCAGCTGTTTGCGGAGGGGGAAGCCGCCCCCGCGCTGAGCCCGGAGCAGACCCGGCAGGCAGTGGCTGCGGGCACCCTGAAGCCGGAAGCCCCCGCTGCGCAGCCGGAGGTGCCTCAGCAGACCCTGGCAGAGCCGGAGCCGCAGCCGGAAATACCCGCACAGGCTGAGCGCCCGGCGCTGCCGCCCCTGCCGCTGCCGGTGCAGAACACGGTGCACAGTCTGCACGCCCACTGGGCGGCAGAGGAAGCGGCCATGCGCCGCAGCCAGCCGGGCTTTGACCTGAAGGCAGAGCTGAAGAACCCGGAGATGCGCCGTCTGATGCAGCTGCCCGGCATGCGGGTGCAGGACGCCTACCGCCTTGCCCACTACGAGGATGCCCTGCGCACCACGGCACAGACCGTGGAGCAGGGGGTAGTAGAGCGGGTGCAGCAGCGCGCCGCGCGTCCGCTGGAAAACGGCCTGCGCCCCGGCGCAGCTGCCTCGGTACGGCCGGACGTAGCCGCCATGACCCGCGCCCAGCGGGAGGCCTTGGAGCGCCGTGTGCTGCACGGTGCACAAATTGAACTTTAACCTGACAGGAGAAAGGAAAAAAGCATGATGAATTTTAACATCCAGCTGTTTGCGGACGCGCAGACCAACACCACCGGCACCATGTCGGTGGAAATGAAGACCTTTTACGAGAAGCGCCTGATCGATCAGGCAGAGCCGCGCCTTGTGCACGACCAGTTTGCGGATTACTACCCTGTGCCCCAGAACGGCGGCAAGACCATCGAGTTCCGCAAGTACGACAGCCTGCCCAAGGCCAGCACCCCGCTGACCGATGTGCTGCAGATGACCGCCATCGACAACAATGTGGTGCAGGCTACCCGCGTGCTGGCAAGTCAGGCCGGCCGCACCATGGACAGTATCACCCGCGATGTGCTGGCGGGCGGCACCAACGTCATCTACGCCCCGAAGCTGGGCGCAGACGGCACCGAGACCGCCGTTACCAGCCGCAAGGCGCTGGACAAGAGCTGCACCCTGACCCCGAAGCTGTTCTTTCAGGCAGCAGCGCAGTTGGGCGCAATGAACGCCGACCCCATCGGCGACAGCTACGTTGCCATTATCCACCCCTATGCGGCCTACGACCTCAAGACCTGCAAGGAGTTCATGGAGGTGCACAAGTACGCCGACCCCGACACCATGTTCCGCGGCGAGATCGGCAAGCTGGGCAACATCCGCTTTATCGAGACCAGCGAGGCCAAAATCTGGAAGGACGACACCTGCCCGACGGGTCTTGCGGTGTTCGGTACGCTGGTGCTGGGCGCCCACGCCTACGGCGTGACCGAGCTGGAAGGCGGCGGCCTGGAGCACATCGTCAAGCAGCTGGGCTACGGCGACGATCCGCTGAACCAGCGCGCCTCTGTGGGCTGGAAGGGGATGCGCGCCGCCGAGCGTCTGGTGGAGCAGTACATGGTGCGCATCGAGAGCGTGTCCAGCTACTCTGCCACCGCTGCCGCCAACTAAGGAGGTGCCCATGGCTGAAAAGAATGTGCGCATCCGGCTGTTCAAGGACAACAGCCGCTACAAGGGTGATCTGTTCGTCAGCGTCAACGGCGTGAACTATAAGATCCGCCGTGGCGTGGAAGTGGAGGTACCGCCCGCCGTGGCCGAGGTGCTGGAGCACAGCCAGCGTCAGGACGAGCTGACCGCTGCCCGCATTGCCGCTGCGGAGAACGCGGCGCAGTAAAATAAGCGCTGCCCGGCTGGGAGAAATGCCCCCGGCCGGGCTTTTTATAAAAGGATGTGATGAGATGACCATAGGAGAGGCTTTGGAGCGTGCCGAGCAGCTGCGCCCCAACTGCCGCATTGAAACCGAGACCCGGCTGCAATGGCTGCGGGAGGCAGACGCATTGCTGCGCACAAAGCTGTTTGACCGCAGCGCCGCCGGGGCGTTTGACGCCGTGGGCGCAGACCGTCCGTGGGAGCAGCCGGTGCAGGACGACCAGACGCTGCTGGCACCGCCGCCCTTTGATGCCCTGTACCCGCACCTGCTGTGTGCGCAGATGGATGCCGCCTTGGGCGAGACCGACCGCTACGCCGGGGAGCAGGCGCAGTACAACGCCCTGTATGCAGAGCTGGCGGTCTGGCTGCGGCAGAACTACCCGCCCCGCAGCCGGGCGCAGTGGCGCTGGTAAGGAGGTGAGGCGATGGTACTGGCAGACAGAATACGGCTTGCCAACACCCGGCAGCTGCTGCGGGCCTTTGGCGGCCTGAACGAGACCTACGGCTGCTCGGAAGCAGAGTACAGCGCCGGAGTGAACTTTTCTACCCGGGATTTTCCCGCCCTGAGCACCCGCACCCCCCGCCGCAAGCTGCGGGCGCTGACCGGCCTGAACGGGATGTACCACCTGAACGGTCTGCTGACCGTCTGCGGGCGGGATATCACCTATACCCCGGACGATGCCGCCGCCCCGGCGGTGGCGAAGCTGGACGCCGTGACCGACGGCCGCAAGGCGCTGGTGGGCATCGGCACAAAGATCCTGATCTTCCCGGACAAGCTGGCCTTTGATACGGCAGACGGCAGCGTTGCCGCACTGGGGGCACTGTGGACGGCGGCGGGCAAAAGCGTGACCTTTGCCCCCTGTGATGCCGCAGGCAAGACCTATCAGGTGGAGGCCTTTGGCCGGGAGGAGCCCGCCGAACCGGCAGACGGACAGCTGTTTTTAAAGGTAGAGGATGCCGACCATCCGTGGCGGTACGACAGCACGCTGGAGATGTACAGCAAAAACTCCGGCAGCTGGACGGCCATCCCGCTGGAATACTGCCGCATCACGGCGGCAGGGCTGGGCAAGCTGTTCCGGCAGTGGGACACCGTGACCGTGCAGGGCGCAGCCGCCGAGGCGGCGGGACAGAGCCCGGAGCTGAACGGAGACCAAATCGTGTATGACGTGGGCGAGGACTGGCTGCGGGTGCGCTGCACCCCACAGGGCGAGTATTTCTACGGTACACTGGTGCAGAACGCCGCCGCCGCCCAGTGGCAGAGCATGGACGGCAAACAGCACCGCAGCGTGGAAGCCGCCCAGACGGTATCCATGGAGCGCCGGGTGCCGGAGCTGGATTTTGTGACCGAGTGTGACAACCGGGTGTGGGGCTGCAACAGCAGGGAGAACGTTATCTACGGCTGCAAGCTGGGCGACCCCACCAACTGGTTCAGCTACCGGGGCATCGCCGCAGACAGCTACGCCGTCACCGTGGGCAGCGACGGTGCCTTTACCGGGGCAGCTTCCTGCATGGGCTATGCGCTGTTCTTTAAAGAGAACACCCTGCACAAGCTGTACGGCTCCAAGCCTTCGGATTTTCAGCTTTCCAGCCTGCGCTGCCGGGGCGTTGCCAAAAACGCCGCCCGCAGCCTGTGCGTGCTGAACGAGACGTTGTATTATCTCTCGCCGGACGGTGTTATGGCGTGGGACGGCAGTCTGCCCACCAAGGTGTCCGGCGCGCTGGACGCCGCAAAGCTTTCCAACGTGCAAAGCGCTGTGGGCGGCGCGCTGGATGGCCGGTACTACCTGCACATCTCCCGGGAGAATGCCCGGCTGCTGGTCTATGATACCGAGAAGGGGTTGTGGAGCGAGGAGGACGTCTGCTCCTGCGATATGACCAGCACCGGCGGGCAGCTTTATCTGTGGGACGGACAGGCGCTGTGGGCGGCAGACCCCACCCGCGAGCCGGACTGGCAGAGCACCGACGGCGTGGAAACGGACATCCCCTTTGAACTGGTCACCGGCGATGTGGGGTTGGACGGCACCGAGCAGCGGTATCTCTCCCGGCTGACTTTGCGGCTGGACGCTGAGTGCACCAGCACAGTAGAAGTGGCGGTGAGCTATGACGGCGGCGCGTGGGAGACAGTGGCCTCCCTTGCCGCCCAAGGCAGCCGCCGCAGCTATGACCTGCCCTTTGTACCCCGGCGGTGCGGGTCGCTGCGGCTGCGGCTGCGCGGCAAAGGGCAGATCACCCTGCGCGGACTTGTGCGCACCATCGCCCCGGCAAAGGGAAAATTATGGGAGGAGGATGCCTCATGGCAAGCATGAACGGCCTGAGCAAGCTGGGCCTGCCCAAGTTCAGCGATAACATGGACCCGGAGGATGCCCGGGCACTGCGCAGCTATCTGTACCAGATGCAGGAGCAGCTGCAGTATGTACTGACCAATCTGGATACGGAAAATATGTCCGACACCCTGCGCAGCAAGCTGCAGGGATTATAAGAACGAAAGGAGAATTATATGGCATCCAAAAAGAAGGAGGAACTGCTGCAGCCGGAGGTGCAAACGCAGGCACAGCCCGCTGCGCAGTCCACTTACAGCGCCGAGGGGCTGAACAGCCGCGCCGATGTGGAAAAGGCCATGGCAAACGTCAGCTACCGCCCCGGTCAGCAGGTGACCGATGCGGCCGACGCCCTGAAGCAGTGGCAGCAAAACCGCCCTGCAGACTACCAGAGCAGCTATCAGGATAAGATCAACAGCCTGCTGGGGCAGCTGCTGGAGCGGGAGAATTTTCAGTATAGCTACACCCGCGACCCGCTTTACCGCCAGTACGAGCAGCTGTATACCCAGAACGCCCACAATGCCAGCGCGGACGCGGCGGCGCAGGCCGCTGCTCTGACCGGCGGTTACGGCTCCAGCTATGCCACCAGTGCGGCGCAGCAGGCCTATCAGCAGCAGATCGGCGGGCTGGCCAGCGCCATCCCCACCCTGTACAATCTGGCGCTGGATACCTACCAGAGCGGCGGCGAGGAGCTGGTGAACCGGCTGGACCAGCTGAACGGACAGGAGCAGAGCGCCCAGACCCTGTACGACCGGCAGCTGCAGGACTACTACACCCAGCTGCAGCAGAAGGGCGAAGCGTACAACGACGCCTATGCCAAAGACTACGGCCAGTATCAGGAGCACCTGAACCGGCTGGACACCCTGCACGGCTACTACACCGCGCAGGAGCAGGCGGAAATCAGCCAGCGCCAGCAGACTTTCAATAACATCATGACGGTGCTGGGCGTCATCGGGGACGTGGTACAGCTGGCCATTACCGGCACCACCGGTCTGGGCACGCTGGCGGGCAGCCTGCTGAACACCGGGTACAACATCTACTCCGGCAACCGCGCCTACGAGGCCGAGCGCGCTGACACCCAGTGGAGCCAGCAGATGCAGGAGAAGCAGCGGCAGGACGCACTGACCCAGCAGCAGTACGACAACACCGCCAGCGAGCGCGCCTATCAGGATGCGCTGAAGCAGCAGGCCTTCAACAACAATGTGACCAGTCAGAAGCTGAACATCGCGAAGGGCGAGTGGGCGCTGAAGCAGGCTAACGCCCAGCAGAAGGCCGCACAGGCCGCCAGCAAGGCAGCGGCTGCGGGCACAAAGTCCGGAAGCTCCAGCAGCGGAAAGGCCACCGGCAGCAGCGGCTCTGCTTCCGGCGGCAGCCGCAGCACTGTCAGCGCCGGAGTGCCCTACACAGCAGCGCTGCTGCGCAGTCAGGGCAAGAACGATGTGGCCATCACCTCTGCCCTGCGGCAGGAGGGCTACACCCCCGCCCAGATCGCAAAGATCCTGCAGGAGATGAATAAGTAAGAGAAAAGGCACCCCGGCAAAGCAGCTGCTTTGCCGGGGTGCCGTACTTTTGTATTATCCTGCCAAAAGAAAAAGTCCGCTGTTTTGAACAGCGGACTTTTTGGTGGGGTGCCCAGTGGGACTCGAACCCACGGTCTCCAGATCCACAATCTGGCGCGTTAACCGACTACGCTAAAGGCACCACATAAATGCGCCCGAAGGGACTCGAACCCCCGGCCCACTGCTTAGAAGGCAGTTGCTCTATCCACCTGAGCTACGGGCGCACGTTGTTATCCCAATGGGTTCCATTATGGCGGCAGTTCTGTGTCGGCACAGGCTGCGAGAGAAATAATACCATACCCATCGCATTCTGTCAAGGAAAATCTGAAAAAAGTTTCAACTTTTTTGCGCTGCGGGCAAAAATGGCCGTTCCAGCGTGTAGGAATGGCCTTACAGCAGCCACATCCCGGCGGCGCCCAGCGCAAAGCCCAGTGCAAAGCCGCATACCACGTCCCGCACATGATGCACCCCGGTAAGCACCCGCAGACAGCAGATGAGCAGGGCAACGCCCACCATCACGCAGCCCGCAGCGGGGTAGAAATACAGCCACACCGCCGCCAGCACGGCGGCGCTCAGCGCGTGGCGGGAGGGCATGGAGTGCCCACGGCTCTCCTTTGCCACCAGCGGGGTAAAGCCGGGCTGCTCGTAGGGGCGGGGGAAGTGCAGCCGACTGCGCAGCAGCGTGCCGCCCCAGAACACCAGCCCCGGCACAAAGACGGAGCGGGCGATGAGCACCATAAAGTCCAGCGCGGACTGCTTCTGGGTGAGGAACAGCCGCGAGAGCCGGACATTCAGCAGGCACAGCAGCACCGGATAGCACACAAAGGGCACCAGCGGCAGCCACCGGTCCAGAAAAACGACCAGCCGCTTTACGGCCGGATGGGCGCTGAACCAGTGATAGATGGGCTTATACTGTTCTGCGGTCAAAGCAGCTCTCCTCCTGTCGGGACGGACATCAGAAACAGGTGTCCAGATAGTTTTCCACATCAAAGGGCTCCGGAGTGGAATCCTTGCGCAGATACAGCGGGTGGTGCGGGTGTCCCTTTTTGCTGCGCTTGCCAAAGGTGACCCACGGGATCTCCCGCTCCCGCGTCAGAGCTACCATCTCCCGCATCAGACCGGGCAGGTAGTCCCGCTTTTCAATCAGGGTGCCCCATGCCGCCCACATGGTAGGCTCGGTCTGGGCCAGAACGGCCTGCAGCCAGCGCAGGTTTTCATCGCACAGGGCGCGGTCGGGGGTTTTGTCCATATCGTTGGGGTCGGTGGCGCGCTGGGGGTAGACGTTGAACATGATCCAGCTGTCAAAGCCGTTGGCGGCGGCCAGCCGCTCTACACTTTTTAAGGTGGGGTCCAGCGCACCGGGCTGGGCGGTACTGGGATTGATGCCGATGCACACCAGCGGGTGCTTGCCCACCCGCCCCAGAACGTAACGGTAGCTTTGGTAGGTGTGGGGCTCGTAATACCAGATGCCGCCGGCGTATTCGCCCGCCTCGAGCACGGGCAGAGAAATGGTCTGCATGATCGTAAACTCCTGTCGGTTTTGAATATCATTCTTATCGTACCTGAAACCACCGGGAAAATCAACCGTTTTAACCCCAAAATACTGCCTTATTTCTGTTTTTGTGGTATACTGGAGGTGTTCCGGTGCGGCAGGGGGACTGCGGCACCGCGCTTCGCTTACAGAAAAAAGGAGTTCTTATGCTGGAAGATTATAAAAGTGCACTGCGCGCAGGGCAGCGCGCCTATCGTGCCCGCATAGCCCGCGGCCAGTCGCCCTATCTGGCTGTTCTGGACGATGTGCTCAAGGGTGTGGATATCGTGGCGCAGGAGCCGCTGGGGCTGGTGGAGATCCCGTCGGACAGCCTTGTGGGCACCAAGACCAGCGGACGGCACACTGCCTTTTCGTATGACTTTATGCCCTTGCTGGAGCCGGATACCGAGTTTGCTGCCAAGTGGTCGAACCTGTGTGACGCGCACTTGGAAGAGGGCATCCATACCCCCATTATTGCCTTTGAGTATATGAACCGGTTCTATGTGCAGGAGGGCAACAAGCGGGTCTCGGTGCTCAAGTATTACGGCGCCGTCAAGATCCCGGGCACGGTCACCCGGCTCATCCCCGCCCGCACCGAGGATCTGGAAAATAAGATCTACTACGAGTTTCTGGATTTCTATAAGCTGTCCAAAGTGAACTATGTGCATTTCTCCAAGCTGGGCGGCTACAGCAAGCTGCAGACGCTGGTGTGCAAGGCCAGCGGCGAGGCATGGTCGGAGGATGACCGGCTGAACTTTGCCGCCTTCTACACCATGTTCCACCAGCAGTTCGAAGCCTTGGGCGGCAGATCCCTGGGGCTGACCACCGGTGATGCGCTGCTGGTGTACCTGTCGGTGTACCGCTACTCCGACACCTACGACGCCACCCCGGCGCAGGTGCGGCAGAACTTGGAAAAGCTGTGGAACGAGGTGAAGGTGCTCACCGAGCCCCATGGCGTGGAGCTTTCGCTGGAACCGCCCAAGAGCCCCGCAGAGCCGCTGCTGTCCAAGCTGAATATCTTCAGCCCCAGCAAGCAGCCCAGCGAGCTGCGGGTGGTGTTCCTCCACGAGTACAACGCCAAGATCAGCGCATGGGTGCGTGCGCATGACGAGGGGCGCGATGCGCTGGCCAAGGTCTTCCCGGACAAGGTGTATATCAGCTGCTACGAGGATGTGAACCCGGAGGTGGATGCGGAGCAGATATTGGAGGAGGTAGCCCACAACAATGCGGACGTGGTGTTCGCCACCAGCGTGCGGATGTACAACGCCTGCCTGAAGGTGGCGGCGCAGCACCCCAAGACCCGCATCCTGAACTGCTCGCTGAACGCGCCGCACCCGTTGGTGCGCACTTACTACCCCCGCACCTATGAGGTGACCTATCTGCTGGGGATGCTGGCCGGTATCATGACCAAGACCGGGCACATCGGCTATGTGGCGGCAAACCCCGTGTACGGCGTGCCCGCTGCGATCAACGCCTTTGCGCAGGGACTGAAGAGCGTGCGCCCGGCAGGCCGTATCTGGCTGCGCTGGGCCTGCCAGCCCGATACCGCCCACCCGCTGGATTTTACCGACTGCCCGGAGATCGACATGGTCTACGCCCGGGACAGTCGGGAGCCTGCCGACACCAACCGGGACTACGGCCTGTGCCGCAAACTGCCGGACGGCAGCTTACAGCCGCTGGGGCTGCCGATCTGGCGGTGGGATACCTTTTATGTGCAGATCGTGCGCTCCATTTTTGACGGCAGCTGGGACAATGCAGCCACCACCCGCGCAGTGAACTACTGGTGGGGTCTGCGCAGCGGCGCAGAGGATCTGGAGTATCAAGAAGCGCTGCCCAGCGGTACGCGGCAGCTGCTGGATCTGCTGGAAACGCTGCAGGGCTCGGACAATGTGCACATCTTCCCGGAAAAGCTGTATGATAACGAGGACAACCTGCACTCCCCGGAGAATAGAGTTTACAGCCCCAAAGAGCTGATGGAGATGGATTGGCTGGATGCCTGTGTACACGGCAAGCTGCCCCATTACGATGAATTGGACGTCAAGACCCGTACCGTGCTGGCAATCAACGGGCTGGACAACGTAAAGGGTCTGGAGAAATGAGCCGGCCTGACCGGAAACAGAATGGAGCATACGAACGTGAAGATTCTTGCCATTTCAGATGTCCCGTCCAAGGCGCTGTGGGACTATGACACCCGCGCCCGGCTGGAAGGCATCGACCTGATCCTCTCCTGCGGGGATCTGCCCAAAAAGTATCTGGAATATCTCACAAACTTTACCGCTGCACCCATCCTGTATGTGCACGGCAACCACGATGGCAGCTACCAGACTCAGGGGGAACCCGGCGGCTGCATCTGCGTGGACGATCAGGTGTACACATGGAAGGGTCTGCGCATCATGGGGCTGGGGGGCTGTCAGCGCTATAATAAAGAGGATACCTACCAGTACACCGAGAAAGCCATGCGCCGCCGTGTGCACAAGCTGAAGCATCAGGCGCACAAAAGGGGCGGCATCGACCTGCTGCTGACCCACGCCCCGGCCAAGGGACTGAACGATGGGGACGACTGTGCCCACAGGGGCTTTGAGTGCTTCAACGAGATTTTGGACGAGTACCAGCCTAAATGGTTCATCCACGGGCACGTACACCTGAATTACGATGCAAAGCTGCCCCGGGTATGCACCCGCGGCAACACCACCGTTATCAACGCCACCGAGCGCTATGTGTTCGAGATCCCGGACCCGACACCGACCGAGGAGCGTAAGACCCTTTGGCGGATGCTGGGGTTCTGAGTGATTGCTGCCGATACAAAAAAAGACACCGCACAGCTGTGCGGTGTCTTTTTTTGTTGATGGAGCCTTATTGTGGGAATAGCGGGCGCGGCAACAGTGCGGTGCTGCCTGTGACCCTGTAAAAGTTACAGTTCCAGCTTGCCGGAGAACTTATTGATGACGTAGTAGGCTGCGCCTTCCTCGGGCTTGACGTATACCTTGCAGGACTGTACGCCGACCTTGTGGGTGGTGCGGTAGTCTGCCTTGGCGCGGTCAATGATGTCGGTGATGTTGTACTGTTCACCGCCCATCTCTACATACAGCTCGGGGGCCAGCGGCGGGCGGCCGCGGCGGGCGGGAGCCTTGGTGGATTTGCGGGTCTTGCCCTCGGCAGCCGGAGCATCGGCTGCGGGAGTAGAAACTTTCTTTTCAGGCATGATGCATAACCTTCCTTCTGTATTTGATCTGGTGCAGCGGGGCTGCACCGGCGGGCTCCAATGATCTATCGTAAGGCAGAAGCAGTGCAAAAAGCACAGACCCGGCTGCCCCATACGAACCGGTACGAAACTATTTGCGTAAAGAAGTTAAATCTATAACTATATAATATGTTTTTGAAATTCATTTGTAAAGCCTTTTTTGCAAAAAACATTGTAAAATCGGTAAGAAACGGCGGAATAAATGGCCGAAGCAGTCTTCCGGTGCTTTTTCCCGGGCAGAGTACGACTTTTCGGCAAAACAGGCAGCCATTCTCGGGAAAGCCGGGCGGCCCTACGGGTACAAATGCGGCGGGCAAAAACGCCCTTTCGCAGGGGAGGAATAAGGCGGAACGGAACTGTCGGCACGCGCAGGGGACGCAGCAGATAAAAAGCAGAAGCTGCCGCACCGTATTTTTGTGCGGCAGCTTCTGCTTTTCGGTTTTGATATGTACCCCCAATACTGGGTGTCCAGTATTGGGGGTACATATCATTTTTGCTTATTTCTCAGTCTGTACTCAGAACAGCATTTCCGGTGCTTTCAATTTGTTTAGCAATCATGCTTTCCAGTTCCTGCGTGATCGTTGCACAGTTTGCAACACGGTAATTCCAGAAATAAGAAACACCTTCGCACTCTTCCACGGACAAATCGCTGTTGACCAAAAGCAAGCTTTCTGGTGTCACGTTCAGCTTTTCGCACAGAGAAGCATACTTTCCATAATCAATGCTTCGACTGGATGATTTGGCTTCTACCCAGAAAAATTTTCCATTGATGGAGAACACGACATCCAGCTCATGCGTGCTCCCTACGGATGCCGTTTCTGAAAGAACCACATTGGAGCAAACCGAAACTTCTGCGCCCTGCTCCTCTTGATAGCGGTTCAGGATCTGCTGAACCTGATGTTCTACAAAAAGCTCCAGCCACTTTCCACTCAAAAAATGCCGGACGGTTTCGTTTTGCGCAAGTTCATAGACGATATTCTGCGGATAAATCACAATGGCTGCAAAAAGCCCCATTTTGTCCCACGTCTGAGCAATCTCTGAAAGTGTGGCAAACGATTTTTTGGACGCACCCTTTGGGATACGGAACGAAAAAGAGCCGTCGCTCTGCATATGTGTTCGGATAAACTGCAAGAAATCCACCACCACCGGGTCGCAAAGAGCCTCGCCTGTTTTCCATGCCATCCGCTGAACAGCAATCGGTGGGAGTTTTTCCGGCACGACCTGCTGAACGATTTTATACCCACAGCGTTCCAGATGCTCCAATGCGGTCAAAGGCTTCTGGATTTTTGCTTTGACTTCGGGCTTTTCTGCTCCGGGTGTATTCTCGGCCAGATAGTTGAACTTCCATCCGTATTCCCAAGCAGGCGAACGGGTCAGTACTCCGACCGCATGAAATCCGCTGTCATGCTCCTCCATCGGAAAAGTGATCTTGTTCTTATGAACATTGATTTGGAGCGTTTTGTTTTTTAGTGCTTTCTGATAAGCGTCAAGAAAAAATTCCTTTCCCTTATACGCCAGCTCACTGGAATTATTTGTAGCAAGACCAGCACTTTTTGCCAAAGAGAGGAGCAGACAGGTCGCTTTGGGCTGCTCAAGGATCTGTTCCATCTGCGCACCGTCCGGAATATTTGCATTATCGGACTGCGACGATTCGTCTGCAGGAATCTCCTTTGCCGGTGCAGAAACCTCGGGTGTCTTTTTTGAAGCGGTCTCAGACTTTCCAGACTTGGGCAAAGGCTTTGGCTCCGTGTAAACTTCCGCAATGAATGATTCATAGGAATCGATGCACGGAAGTTTTCCAGCCGCTGCAAGTCCTACATAGATTGCAGCCGCCCGCGAGGAATCGCCATAATATTTTTTAGAATCCGCTGCGGCAGCAATATCAGAAAAGGCATTATATCTGCTCAGCTGCGCAGCCTTTTCCGGGAATTGCTTCAACGCACGGCAGTAGAGCCACTCAAAAAATGAATCCGGGTGCGGCTCTATCGGATACTCATTTCCTTCCAGAGAGTAGCGTAGCAGCTTTCCATTGGTTCGCAGTCGAGTGTCCTTATGGACTTTGGATGGCGCACAGGTCAGAAGGTCAGCGAATGGACCACCATGTTCAAATACCTTGGCAGCTTCAAAAACCGTGCTGATGGGCACATCCTGCGCAACAGAATCCAGACGCAGCAGAAGCCGCAGAGAAGAAACAGCCTCACCCTCCGGCTGAACGGATGCAGAGCTGACTTCCAGAATTGAAACATCCGGGTCTGTTGTATGGACGGCATCATGGACGGCACGGATATTCTGCCGCTTGCTACCTTTTATCCATGTGAATGTCACCGGCTGTTCTTTGCAATAGGGGTAGCCGGATATGGGAAAACAAATGGTTCGTGTAGCCATGAGCACCTCCAACTTTTTAGGACGAACAGGTTTATGTAAATCAAGTATAGCACAATCCCGGATGTGCTGCATAGCACTATTTTCTGCTTCCGGGAATCTATCTGTGCAAAAAGTGCCGATACCACAGGCATCGGCACTCAGATCAAAAAAGCATTTTGCAAAAATGCGCAGCCTGCATCCACCGGATGCAGAATACAAGGGGTTTGGGCACAGCCCAACAAGCATTTTGAATTTGGATTTTGAAAAATCCGATTCAAAAATCGCAAGTTGGTACCAAGTTGCACTGCTTGCGACGTAGATGTTTCCGTCAACTGCTGCGTCAGAAATTTTAAATCACTTCAGCTTTGCGAGGATATCGTCTGCGCTCACGCCGCTTGCCAGCAGCTTTTTCAGCACGTCCTCTGCTTCAGCTTTCTTTGCGGATTCCGCAGCTTTGGTTTCGGCTTTGACCTTTTTTGCTTCGATTCTGGCGATTTCCTTGTCGATAGATTTCAGCTCTGCCTTCTTGGTTTTCAGGTCGGCTTTCAGCGTATCGATATTCGCAGTGATGGATGCGATTTCAGCGGCAGCGGCTTCCTTTGCGGACTGCTTTTCGGCAATCTGCGCAGCAAAGTCAACGGTTGCTTTTACGGTCTTGATCTTGTTCTTGCTTCCTTTGGGACGGGGCATAGGGAACACCTCCAATGTTTTTTGATGGTTTCAGTATAACACGCGTTTTTTGTGTTCGCAAGAGGTGCATTTTGTAGAAATAAAAATATATCTATGAGTGAAGCAATAAATCGATTTTGGAATATGCACTGGCGTGGGTTGCCAACTTGTTGGGACATATCCCCCGTTGGTCGCAGAGCTGTTCAAAGCGTTTGGCAACGGCATCTTTTACAGTCGTGATGAAGTTCACCTCACTATGATGTTACAGAAATCCGTGCAGCTATGCATACGCATCTGTGTATGATGCAAAAGTATTTTATGATACAGAGAATGTGCAGCCGCGTAATGGCAAAGAATATATTTAATAAAAAAAGTATCCTCCATAGTGATAATGGAGGATACCAATCTTTCGACATCGTTGTTTGAATTCTTCTCTTATTTTATCATGGTTATATCTGGGAATCAATAGAAATCCTTACAAATGCATCCCACCTGACCTTAGAAAAAACCTCGCAGAATCTGAAAGTTTTTTGCACATTGCCCAGTTCTGCATGAAAAATCCAGCAAAAAACGAAGGTGGACAGAATAAGTGGTCAGAAGGGTGTCCAAGACGCAGGAGGAAACAGAAATGGCACGACGGGGAGAAAACATTCACAAACGCAAGGATGGCCGGTGGGAAGGCCGCTACATCAAAGCGCGCACACCGGAGGGGAAAATCCAGTGGGGCTACGTCTATGGCACAGTCTACGCAGAGGTCAAACGGGTGCTGATTCAAAAGAAAGCAGAGGCGGGCTTCTACAATCTAAAGAGAACCGACCTGACCTTTGAAGCACTGGCTGAGGTATGGCTGCACTCCCAGCGGAATGCAGTAAAAGAATCCACCTATGCGCATTACTCGTACACGCTGCACAAATATCTTCTTCCGGTTTTGAGTAAAGTGCCAGTTGCATCTCTTGAGGAAAGTTTTCTGGAACAGGCTATGCAGCAGATCATTGCGCCTACGGATGCCGCACACAAGCCGCTGGGGAACTCCTCTGCCCGGGAATGCCTCTCGATGCTGCGGCGCATCTGCAAATATGCCGCGCACTTGCGCCTGATCCGCCCGATGGAGTTGGAAGTAGCGCTGCCCAAAGCCATCGACCAAATTTCTGTACCCCTCTCCCCGGCGGAGCAGCAGCGGCTTTATCAGTATGTACAGGAGAATCCAACGCCCCGCAAAATTGGCTTATTACTAGGGCTGAAATTGGGGCTGCGTATTGGAGAGATCTGCGGCTTACAGTGGGGCGATTTCGACCTGAAACTCGGAACGCTGAAAATCAACCGGACGGTCTGCCGAATTTCCTGTGAAAATGGGCATACAAAGGTTGTCATCCAAACGCCTAAAACCCGCACCTCCCGCCGGGAAATTCCAATCCCAAAGCAGCTGCTTATTATGCTGAAAAAGCTGCGCGGATGTGTCAGCAATGCTGCATGGTTTCTGTCCGGCAACGAGTCCAAGCCCACCGAGCCCCGCTGCTACCGAAAAAGCATCAAAGCATATCTGAAACAGGCAACTGTCCGGCAGGTACGTCCGCACGCGCTGCGCCATACCTTTGCAACGACCTGTCTGCAGGCGGGGTGCGATGTAAAGACCCTCAGCGAATTGTTAGGACACGCTAACGCCAACATCACCTTGCAGCGCTATGTGCACTCTGACCTGACCCGAAAGCGCCGGGAGATGAACCGGATATTCTCCCATCAGGTGTCCATGAGGGGCGGGGATGTACTAAATATAACGTAATAGCGTACTATTTCTGTGTCATTCCTCCATTATCACTGTGGAGGATACCCCTTTATGCGGGAAGGGGTGAACAAGGTGGCATTATGTCTGTTTGAGCACAACGAAAAAGCATATCATGCGGCAGTCCGGATGATGGATCAGTATGGCAAGGCTGCCATTGTTCATCCCACCGGCACCGGAAAGAGCTATATTGCGTTCAAGCTGATCGAGGACAACCCGGAGAAGGGCGTGATCTGGCTTTCTCCCAGTGAATATATCTTTAAGACCCAGCTGGAGAGCCTGAAAAGGAACGACCCGGATTTTCCGTTGGCAAACGTTCACTTTTACACCTACGCCAAACTGATGTGCTGCACGCAGACACAGCTGGACGAAATAGCAGCGCAGAAGCCTGCCTATATTATACTCGATGAATTCCACCGTGCCGGTGCTGAATGTTGGGGCGAAAGCACGGTGGCTTTATTAAAGTTATGCCCGGATGCAAAGCTTCTGGGGCTGACGGCAACAAACATCCGATATCTGGATAATAACCGCGATATGGCCGAAGAGCTTTTCGATAGCCGTGTTGCGAGCAACATGACCCTTGGCGAAGCAGTCGTCAGGGGTATTTTGCCTGCCCCGAAATATGTGACAACGGTCTACCAGTACCAGAAAGCGCTTGCAAAGTATCAGGCACGAGTGGACAACCTGCGGGCACCGGGCATTCAGGATGTGAATCAGAAATATCTGGACGCGCTGCGCCGCGCACTGGAGCAGGCAGACGGTCTGGATAGGGTCTTTGCCCATCATATCACGAATAAGGCTGGCAAGTACATCGTGTTCTGCGCCAACAAGGAGCACATGGACGAGATGGTGTCCCATGTGCCGGAGTGGTTCGCGGGGGTCAACCCGGATGTGGTGGTGTATCAGGCTTACTCGGATGACCCGAACACCGACAAGGCGTTTGCGGACTTCAAGACGGATGCGACCAACCGGCTGAAGCTGCTGTTCTGCATCGATATGCTCAACGAGGGCGTCCATGTGGAGGGGATTTCCGGCGTGATCCTGTTCCGGCCTACCATTTCGCCCATCATCTACAAGCAGCAGATCGGACGCGCCCTGACCGCCGGAGATACCGCAGCCCCATTGATTCTTGATGTAGTCAACAACTTTGAGGGCTTGACCAGCATTTCCGGTCTGCAAAGTGAGATGCAGGAGGCTGTTCACCGGCTCTATGCCAACGGCGAGAGCGATAAGATCGTGACCGAGCGGTTTGAGGTCATCGAGCAGGTGCACGACTGCCGGGTACTGTTCGAACAGCTGCAGGCGAGCCTTTCTTCCGGCTGGGAGCACTACTTCTCTGAGGCGAGCATCTACTATGCGGAACACGGCAACCTGAACGTCCCGAAACTGTACACCACGCCCGGCGGTCTGAGCCTTGGGGTGTGGCTGGTCACCCAGCGCCGGGTGCGCGAGGGGCAGATCCAAGGAAATCTGACCGAGCAGCAGATCGCGCGGCTGGACAGCATCGGGATGGTCTGGGGCAACCGGAAAGAAATTGCGTGGCAGCATGGATTTGAGGTCGCAAAGAAATACCACGACACCTACGGAAACCTGATGGTGCCCGGCAAATATGTAGACCCGGACGGCTACCCACTGGGACAGTGGATCATCAAGACCAGGCAGCAGAAGCTGAATGGACGCTTGAAAGAAGAACGCATCGCACAACTGGATGAGATCGGCATGGTGTGGAACATTTTCGATGCCAAGTGGGAAAAGGCTTATGCGCTGGCAGCAGCCTACTACGAGGAAAACGGAAACCTGAATATCCCGCGTTCCTATGTGACAGCGGCTGGTGAACGGCTGGGACAGTGGGTCGCAAGCCAGCAATGGGCGTACCCGAAAGGAAAACTGACGGACGAACAGGTCGAGCGTCTCAACCGTATCGGGATGTACTGGGGCAACCGTAATGACCGTCAGTGGAACGAAGGGTATCAGGAAGCCAAGCGCTACTTTGATGCCCACGGCAATCTGAACGTCCCTGCCGATTATGTATCACCGGGCGGTTACAACCTCGGGAATTGGGTCAAACGGCAGCGTTATACCCGCCAGAATCCTGAAAAAAGCTGCGCTGTGCTGACAGAGGAACGGATTGCAAAGCTGGATGCAATCGGGATGCGGTGGGAGAAAGCGGATTCGAGACCGCGCCGGTTGGAGTTGGCACAAGGACCTCATAGGGAAAGCGAAAAACTGAATGTTTCGGCTAACCACAAAACGGGGGAAGATATCGGTTTGTGTAGTTAATAACGCGACCCAAAACAGTTGCTGTAATCTGGGTCGTAAAAAGAAAATCTAAAGGAGTTATTGGAGAGGATTATGTCAAAGTTTCAGCATGATGTAATGTTGCGGATTGTAAAGATCTTGAATGTTCTGATGATCGAGCTGCCGTTTGCGGCCTGCTGGTTCCTGTACTACTCGCACCAGACCTATGCAAATCTGGCATGGGAGGGTCATTTTGCGATTTTAGGCCTGTTTTTTATCCTGTACATTGTACTTGGCAAGGTCTACGATGCGTTCTGGATGTCCATGCAGCGGGTCTCGGAGCTGGTGTACGGCCAGATCCTTGGTGCGATGGCAACCGATGGCATCTTATACATTGTAATCTGCCTGATGTCGGCAAAGCTCTGCAATCTGTTGCCGGGTATTGCGGCAATTGTAGGGCAGCTGGTGATGGCCGCGATCTGGGCATCTTGTGCACATAAATGGTACTATACGACCTTCCCGCCGCAGAAGACCGCAGTTGTCTACGATGTACGTCATGGTATGGAAAAGCTCATCAACGAGTATGGTCTGAACCAGAAATACGACGTGCAGGTTACCCTGAGCGTGTCGGAGTGCTTGGCAGACCTGAGCATTCTGGACGGCATGGAGACTGTTTTTGTCAGTGGTGTTCACAGCCATGAGCGCAACATTATCCTGAAGCACTGCGTAGGGAAGGGCATCAATATGTTCGTCATCCCCCGTGTTGGCGACGTTATCATGAGCGGCGCTTGGCCGATGCATATGTTCCATCTGCCGATGCTGCGTGTCGGTCGTTACATGGCAAGCCCGGAGTTCCTGTTCGTTAAGCGCGCGATGGACATTGTAATCTCACTGCTGGCACTGATCATCTTGAGCCCGCTGTTCCTGATCACAGCCATTGCGGTCAAATCCGATGGTGGCCCCGCTTTCTATAAACAGGTGCGCCTGACTAAAGATGGCAAGCAGTTCGAGATTCTGAAGTTCCGCTCCATGCGCGTGGATGCAGAAAAGGATGGCGTGGCACGTCTTTCTACCGGCGACAAGGATGACCGTATTACAAAGGTCGGTCATATCATTCGCGCTTGCCGTCTGGACGAGTTGCCTCAGTTGCTGAACATCCTGAAGGGTGATTTGTCTGTTGTGGGCCCTCGTCCGGAGCGCCCGGAGATCGCCGCACAGTACTGCGAGGAGATGCCGGAGTTTGCGCTGCGTCTGCAGGCAAAGGCGGGTCTGACCGGCTATGCACAGGTGTATGGTAAGTATAACACCACCCCCTACGATAAGCTGCAGATGGATTTGATGTACATTGCGCATCCCAGCCTGATCGAGGATTTGAAAATCATGCTAGCAACCGTGAAAATCCTGTTTATGCCGGAGAGTACTGAAGGTGTGGCGGAAGGCGCGACCACGGCGATGGGGCAGGAGTGAGCAAAACGTTTTAGCAGCAGTGTGTAGATCACGCTGCTGAGGACGATTAGTAGAGCTTTATAAGGAATAAACGGCTCAGACTCTTTGAGATTGAGCCTGGGTTGTAATCTTTGATATGCGGAGAGGAACGGTAGAATGCTAGTTAGTGTGATTATGCCGACTTACAACTGTGGCAAGTTTATTTTGCAATCGCTTGATTCTGTGATTGCCCAGACGGTTATAGACTGGGAGGTTCAAATTGTGGACGACTGCAGCACGGATAACACTGCCGAAGTGTTGAAGCCGTACTTGGAGAAGTATCCCAATATCCACTACTATGTTCTTCCGCAGAATGGGGGACCGGCGGTTGCCCGGACGGAGGCTATGAAGCGGGCAACGGGCAAGTATATCGCATTTCTGGATAGCGATGACTTGTGGATGCCGGACAAACTAGAAAAGCAGATTGCTTTTATGGAGAGGACTGGCGCAAAGTTTAGTGCGACCGGTTATGGCTGGATGGACGAGGACGGAAACGACCTGCACACGGTATTTATTCCTCCGAAGAAAACGGACTACAAAAAGATGATTCGGCTGTCCAACCCAATCGGTAATCTGTCCGTGATGTACGATCAGGAAGCTCTTGGCAAGTTTGAGGTGCCTCCGATTAAAAAGAGAAACGATTTTGCCCTGTGGCTTAAGATCCTGAAAAAGACGGATTACTGCTATGGTATGGAAGAAGTTCTTGGTACATATCGAATGGGGCGTGCAGGCTCGGTGTCCAGCAATAAGCTGAAACAGGCAAAGTACCACTGGCAGCTTTACCATGAAATTGAAGGTCACAATGTGGTTCGCAGCCTGTACGAACTTGGCTGCTGGGCTTGGGTCAAGGGCACTGGAATGGGTATTGATAAGAGGAAAGTGTAATGAATCCACTGAGATACATTAAGGCATTGTTTGGTTTGGGGGATGTTGATGCCTTCTGGATGGCAAGAGAGGAAATTTTGAAACGCCCCGGGAAACATTGCTTAGAAAATTATCTTTGTAAGATTATCAGAAAGCATTATGGTGCGGGCATTCCTATTTTGCCTGATATCAACCGCTTTGCAACGCCACATGGCTTTTACGGGATTTTCATCTCACAGAGAGCGAAAGTCGGCGAGGGTTGTGTGATTTACCAGCAGGTTACGATTGGCTCGAATGACCTCCAAAATTCTCGGGGGGGCACCAACCATTGGCAACAACTGCTTAATTGGTGCAGGTGCGAAAATTATCGGAAATGTCCATGTCGGCAATAATGTGAGAATTGGAGCAAACGCAATCGTAGTGGATGACGTTCCGGATAATTGTACAGTGGTCATGAACAAGCCGAGAGTGATCGTCAGAAATAATGAGATAACCTGAGAAGGAGGGACTCCTTTCAAATGAATAAGAAGGAAGTATATGGTGGGTTGCTGTCGTGTATAACGGCAGTCGCTGGAATCGATAATGCGAAGAAGTTTGATACGCTTTTTCGTGATCATAAGAAACTGAATCTGAAGAATCCGCAGACGCTTTCTGATAAGGTGTCTTACATCGAGCTGCATGAGCAGTCTCCCTTGGCGGCCAGTTGCACTGATAAATATGCAGTGCGAGAGTATGTTACGAATAAGGGTTTAGGAGATATCCTCGTTCCAATTTATGGAGGGGGGTACACTCGATTTGAAGATATCAACTTGACTGAGTTGCCCGACAGTTTTGCAATCAAGGCAACTCATGGCTGCAAGATGAATTACCTTGTGCCGGACAAGTCTAAGTTTGATTCAGAAAAATGTAAAAAAGAAATCCAAAGATGGATGGACACTACATACGGAACATACTCGATGGAGCCTCATTACATTGAGATTCCACACCGGTTCTACATTGAAAAGTATCTTGAAAAGGCAGATCAGCTTGTGGACTACAAGTTTCATTGCCTTAATGGGGAACCGCAGTTTGTGCTGACGTGTAGCAACCGAAAGAGCAATGGCGACAAAGCAATGCAGGTGACATTAGACCTGTTTGACATGGATTGGAAGCCGATTCCTGAAATTGTTTCTTCTGGGTTGGAGCGTCCAGGCAACGGAGAATTACCGAGGCCGGAAAACCTAGATGAAATGATTCGGATAGCCAAAATTCTGTCAAAAGACTTCAAGTTTGTACGAGTGGACTTGTATGAGCTTGAGGGAAAGGTCTATTTCGGAGAACTGACATTCTCCCCGGCGCATTGTGTTTTTCCGTACCTTTCGGACAAGTTTGATTTAGAGATGGGCAAATTGCTGCAGATCTAAGTCGGACGGTTCATATTCCATCCTTGCACAAAAAAGAATGGAGTATGAAAGATGAACATTAAGGTAATCTACGGAAAAATGCTTGTTACAATGAGCCATGTGTTTGGCGTGGATTTTGCTAAAAAGTTTGATACTCGGTTGCGATTCCACAGGACTCTCAATTTAAAGAATCCGACTTCTTTGACAGACAAAGTCACTTACGTTGAATTACATAAGCAGTCTTCGTTGGCATCCATGTGTACTGATAAGTATGCGGTTCGTGACTACATCCGTGAGAAAGGATTGGAGGATATTCTGATTCCGGTGGTTGGCGGACCTTGGGAAAATGTTGAGGACGTTGATTTTGACAGCCTTCCAGATAGCTTTGCTCTGAAAGCAACGCACGGATGCAAGATGAACTATTTGGTGGCAGATAAGAAACAATTTGACAGGGAAAAGTGCAAAGCGGAGATGTCGCGTTGGTTGGCGACGACCTATGGCGCATATTCGATGGAACCGCACTACTTGACAATCCCTCATAGAATTTATGCGGAGAAGTATTTGGCTGATGCGGCTCAATTAACAGACTATAAGTTTCACTGTGCAAATGGTGAGCCACTTTTTGTATTGACGGTTTATAACAGAAAAACCGATGGCGATAACGGAATGAGTTTGAATTTTGATATGTTCGACATGAATTGGAAACAAATCAAAGGAATGATTCCGCATAAGAAAGAGCTTCCTGGCGATGGTACGACTCCGAAACCGGAAACCTTTGATCAGATGGTAGAAATCGCACGAATTCTTTCGAAGGATTTCGATTTTGTTCGTGTTGATCTGTACGAGAGGAACGGGAAAGTCTTATTCGGAGAGCTGACGTTCTCACCAGACTGCTGCGTATTCCCGAACTTTCCGCAGAGCTTCTTGGATGAGATGGGAAATAAAATGAAAATTTGAGAGAGGAAAAAGCAATGAGAATTGGCATTATTGGCCACTTTGGAGGCAATGAAAAGTTTAATGATGGTCAAACGGTCAAGACCATTGCAATTTATGATGCGCTTAAGAGATACGGACTCGAAGATGTCGATAAAATTGATACATACTATATCAAGAAGAATCCGTTTGTTTTTATGGCACAATTCTTAAGCGGATTGTTTAGGGATAAAAAATACATCGTCTTACTCTCATCAAATGGGCGTAAAGTACTCTTTCCAATTTTGAGCTTTATGAGCCGACATTTGAATAAGGAAGTGTATCATTACGGAATCGGTGGTAGGCTGGCCAGAGAGGTGAGCGAGAAGCCAAAGTGGGGAAAATATGTCTCTTCATTTAAGAGTAACTGGATGGAAAGTATCGAACTTGCAGAGCAACTTCAAAAGTTAGGGGTTAGAAATGCCATCTATCTTCCAAATTTTAAGAAATTAAACATCCTGAAAGAGAATGAGCTCCGCACTGAGTATGATGCGCCGTTTAGGTTTTGCACCTTCAGCCGTGTCATGAAGGAAAAAGGCATTGAAGATGCTATCGAAGCAATTCGAAATATAAATAGTGAGCGTGGGAAGAAAGTTGTCACACTTGATATTTATGGACCCGCAGAGGAAGCGTATTTGAGTCATCTGAAGGAAATCCTTAAAGACGATGATGCGTGTACATATAAAGGTGTCGTCCCGGCAAACGAGAGTGTAGAAGCCTTAAAAGATTACTATGCATTGCTGTTTCCGACACATTGGAAGCATGAGGGAATTCCGGGAACAATCATCGATGCTCTTTCGGCTGGAGTCCCCATTATTGCGCGTAGATGGCAGTACTGTGATGAGATGATTAATGACAAAAAAACAGGACTGGTTTACGACTTTGAGCAACCTGACTTGTTAAGGACTCGAATAGAATACGCAATTGAACATCAAGATGAAATGGTATCGATGAAGAGAAACTGCTTGAAAAAAGCAGTTGCGTATAGTGAAGACTATGTCATGAAGCAGATAGCAAAAGAAATGAGGATGGGATAAGGATGAAAGAAGATTTTAAAGCGGATTATTTTCGGATGACGGGAAAACAATGGTCTGGAAAATCCATTGTGGATTTGTTGACAAGATATGATCTGCGTTACCTGCTTCATATTCGCTCTGGCAAACACATTCTCTATACGTTGCTTTCGCTACGAGCAAGTAGGAAATATGGACTCGAAATACTGTCAAAAAATATTGGATCGGGACTATATATAGGTCACGCACATAACATAAATGTCCATCCGGCGGCGATAATCGGAAAAAATTGCAACCTTAATAAGGGCTGCACCATTGGAAGGGAGAACCGAGGTCACCGAAATGGAGTTCCATCCATTGGAGATGATGTTTGGATAGGCAGCAATGCCATGGTTTGCGGAAAAATCAAAATAGGAAATGATGTTTTAATTGCGCCTAATGCCTATGTGAATTTTGATGTCCCGGATCATTCTGTTGTTGTTGGGAATCCAGGAAAGATATATTCAAAGGAAAATGCAACAGAGGGATATATAGATTATCGTTTGTGATGGAGAAAACAGTATGAAGGTAATACAGGTAATACCAGCGTTTAGATTGGCTGGAGCAGAGGTGATGTGTGAGAACCTTTGTGTTGCGTTGAAAGATGCGGGAGTGGATGTAATTGCTGTTAGTTTATATTCGGAGAATACCGCAATTACAGATAGATTGGATAAAAAGGGAGTTCACATAGAGTACCTTGATAAAAAACCTGGATTTGACGCCTCCATAATCATGAAGCTCGTACATTTGTTCAAAATAGAAAAACCAGATGTCGTTCATACTCATATTTATGCGTCAAAATATGCTTTGCCGGCGGCAGCAATTGCGGGTGTCAAGAAAAAGATACATACAGTCCATAGTATGGCTCAGAAGGAGCAGGGTTCTTTGGGAAAGAAAGTCAACACGTTCATGTATCAACACTGTGGCGTAGTGCCAGTCGCACTTAGTAGCGAAGTAAAAAAATCGATTGGCGAGGTCTACGGATTACAGGAAAGTATAATACCTGTTGTTTATAATGGAATCGATCTGTCAAAGTGTATTAGAAAAAATGATTATGAAGCAAACGGTGTTTTCACAATTGTTCATGTTGGTCGTTTTATGAAAGTGAAAAACCATAAGACCTTGATACGGGCGTTTGCGGGATTTGCCGAAAAAAAAGAAAATGTTAGATTACAACTCCTTGGAGAAGGTGAGCTTCTCGATGAAATGAAGAATTATGCTGAAAAACTCGAAGTTGCAGATAAGGTGGAGTTCTTAGGTCTTCAGTCAAATGTATATCCCTATCTGAACAAAGCAGATGTCTTTTGCTTGCCTTCCGAATATGAGGGAGTACCTATGACATTGATTGAGGCAATGGGGACAGGACTCCCAATTGTTGCAAGTAATGTTGGAGGAATTCCGGACATGCTGGTGAACGGGGAGAATGCGCTTCTTGTTGAACCTAATGATGTAGCTGTTGAGAAGGCGATTGAAAAATTATATAACGATGTTGAATTTAGAATTCGCCTTGGAAATGCAGCAGCATTGAGATCTGAAGAATTCTCAGCAAAAGTAATGGCGAGTAGCTACATTAAAATATATAGAAGCTGAGTGGAGAATGAGGGAATGAAAATTTTATTTGTATCGGCAGGAATGCTTTTTGGCGGTGCAGAGCGCGTGACAAGTATTCTTACAGACGAGTGGGGGAAAAGGGGTCATGAAACTAAGATACTGGTGACGCGGACTGAGGCAATTAGTAAGTACCCGCTATCTGATAAAGTGACCCTAGTTAGCTGCTATGACGATGCTAGTAAAGCTAAAATTGGGCAAATTGCAATAATCAAAAAAGTGCGCGAAATATGCAAAGAGTGGAAACCAGATGTGGTCATTTCATTCTATAATGATTTGTGCGCACTTTCAGCATTGGCAATTACAGGGCTTCATATTCCTCTGATTTACTCTGAACGAAATGATCCGAACAAAACAAATCAGCGCAAAAGCGACCAGCTGTATCGAAAAATAGTTGAGCATCGAGCAGACAAAATAGTTTTTCAAACTAAAGGCGCACAGAAATGTTATTCTAAAAGTGTTCAGGATAAAAGTGTAGTTATCCTTAATCCTGTGGATACAGCAGGGTATCCGATTCATGATTTTTCGCATGAAAAAAAGGAAATCGTTACAGTCGGCAGACTGGAGCCTCAAAAAAACCAGAAGTTGTTAATTGATGCTTTTTCATTAATTGCTGATGAGTTTGCAGATTACAGTCTGGTGGTGTATGGAGAAGGAAGCCTCAGAGAAGAACTTGAAGCCTATATTAAAGAAAAAAGACTTCAAGATAGAGTGTTTCTTCCGGGAGCAAAAAGCAATATCCAAGACTACATTAAGGATGCTGAGCTTTTTGTATTGAGTTCGGATTATGAGGGAATTCCAAATGCGCTAATAGAAGCAATGGCAATTGGACTTCCATGCGTCTCTACTGATTGTTCGCCTGGTGGTGCGAGAGAGCTGATTCAAAATGGTACTAATGGCGTAATTGTACCTTGCGGTGATTTTAATGAGCTAGAAAAACAAACGCGTAGATTGATCATTGATAGAGAATTAGCAAAAGAAATCGGTTGTAAAGCTCTTGATATTAGAACACGCACGGGAAAGAGCATTATAGCAGATGCATGGCTTCAGGTATTAACTTGCGGTAAGGAGAAAAAATGATAGGTGCGATTTCTTTACTTGTTATCGCCATAGGCGGCTGCTTGGCTATAAGTAATCCAGCAATATTTGTTTTATATTATGGAATAACAGCTTCTTCTACAGATGCGTATGGAATTGCAAGCTTTCTGTCTACTGGATTTGGTCAGTATAGTTTCGTTATGCAACTCCTTCTTATTTTGGCTTTTCTTGTATCAATTTACAATAGCCGTTTTATGGAGAAAAAACTGTTTATAACAGTAGGAAGCTATTTTTTGATGTGCTTGTGGATGGCCATTGTCATTTTTCAAAAGTCATTCTCTACAGAAATGTTTTATATTGGGACTCTTAATGTTTGGATTGAACAGATGTCACCGATTTATTTGATCATTTTAATGTTAAATAGGAAAAGAACAGATATTAAGAGATTGTTTGAACTATATGTTGTTATTCATGTACTGCTTGCTTTCATGGTGATATACCTCCCATTAGCCGGAGTTAATATTTTCAGTGTAATAAAATCAAGCAACTATTTAAATGATAATACATCATTGTACGACGCAGGGGTAGCTGGATTTTCAAATTTTACGCAATTGTTTTCTGATAAATATGCGTTTAATCAGTTGGCATATTTTCATAATTCAAATGATACCGGCTTTTTTGGTGGAGTTGGTATCGTAGTGGGAATGTCAAACTTTGTAAATAGTGAAAATAAAAAGCACAAAGTACTTTGGGGAATTCTGATTTTCTGTGCCATTGCACTTTGGTTTAACTCTGGAATGAAGGGACCGATTGTCGGAATTGCTGCAGGCCTAGTTTTATTTTGGTATATTAACAAAAAAGATACACTCAGCTTTTTCTTTAAAATTTGGATTCTTTTGTTCTTAATTTTGATGGCTCTTTATGGTTCGGATTTAATAAATGTGATATTCGAAAATACTTTCAGTAGAACATCAACATTGGGAAATTCTATCCTAACTAGAGTTCAAAAAAGAGAAGCAGGATATAAGTTCATACTGGAAAATCCAATTTGGGGAAGTGGAGCCTCATTCGATGGTCTATTATCTCGTAAAATTGATCCACATGAGCTGCCGCTTAGATTCGCGGTGCTTTTTGGAATTCCGGCAGGTTTTATGAGTCTGGTGCTATATTACCTTGTGCCGATTTCCTCGTTCGTAAATAAGGTGAAGAATAGCTTGGTAGGGAAATACCAGTGTGTACTGTTAATGATATGTATTGCTGTATCACTAACAAATAATTACACAGATGTGGTCTTGTTCTTTTTCACTTTATATGTTGCATGCTTTGATGAAGAAAAAATACTATCGGCAGTTTGAAAGGGTAGAAGGAATGGCAAGAGTTCTATATATTGGTTGGTCCGGATTACCTGAGACGGCAGCGGGAATAAGGGTATACCAAATTGCCAAGGTATTACGAGAAGCAGGCAATGAGGTCATCTTTTTATGCTTGAGTCAGCCGACAGCAGGAAAGCAAGACGAAATTGAGTATGATGGATTCCGCTATATTTTAAAGGAACAATCAAAGTCGAAAATTAAGAATGTAGAAAACATATTTTGTGGTTGTGCTGATTTCTGTGTAATCAAAGATACGATTGCTACCGAAAAGCCGGACACTGTCATTGTCTATAATGAAAAAGAGAGGCTGACTGAAAAGATAATAGCTTTTTGTCACCCACGAGGGATTACGGTTGGTGCAGATGTAACAGAATGGTACGAGCTGTCACGATCAAAAAAGTGGAACTATGTAGTTGCTAAAAACGTGGATTATCGTATCCGAAACATGGATTCCAAGTTGGATTACATCATATCCATTAGTCCTTATCTTACAGCATACTATCAGTCCCATGGCTGTAAAAATGTGATTGAGATACCACCTATTATGAACTGTGTCAAATCTGAAATTGTGCCGACAATCCATGGAGTTCGCCATTTGGTATATGCAGGGTCGCCGGCGCAAAAGGACTTGATTCTTCCGTATCTAATCGCAATCAAAGACATAAACAATGACCAAGTAAGGGTTGTTGCGGATATCGTTGGGGTGACAAAAGAGCAGGTTAAAACGCTTTTGCAAATCGATGATCCGGAGAAAATTGGCATCATCGCGTATGGTCGTGTTCCTCATGAAGAATGCGTGAAGGTGATTGAAAAAGCAGACTTCAGCATTCTCTTTCGGGAGAATCTTCGGTATGCAAAAGCAGGTTTTTCTACGAAGCTTTCTGAGAGTCTATCACTAGGAATTCCTGTTCTATGTAATGCAGTTGGCGGTGCTGATGAAATCATTAAAGATGATTTCAACGGTGTAAAAATTGAAGGATGCGATTCTGCATCCATTATGAAGGCCATTGAACAAATTTTTTTATTGGATGAAGGTTCGATTGATGCTATGAAACAACACGCAATAGAGACGGCAAAGCAGCTTTTTGTTGGTGAGTTGTACACTGGCGTTTTGGATAGAGCTGTCAATATGAAACCGTGATTGATACAGTGTACGGAAGGAGGAGGAAGATGATTACTGCAAAGTTGACAAAAGAAAATGCCGCAAAACTAATTGGTACAAGATGTGCGATGAAATCAAACCCACGCAGTTTTCTGGGCTATAAAAGAATTATTGACACAGAAGAGTATGCAGTATTTGAACACCCAGTGAAGGCAGCTTCTGTGGTGGCGGCATATGGCGATATTGTTGTAAAGCGAAGAGGGAACATGTTGTTTTACATTCCAAATGTCCGAGCCCCTTTTCTTAATTATCGCATTGAACTGTGTGATAGAAACTTTCCCGGTTTGATTCAAGGCAGTAATTTTATGCAGTGCCTTTTGCTTCCGTATATGCGTGTTGTAAAACAGGACACCTATGTTAAAGATGTTCGACTTTGCATTTTTACAGATAAAGGCCAAATTTATCATAACAAGCCGGCAAGAAATAAAACCTGTGAAGGCTTTTCAAAATCTGGAGATAGTATCAAATTTGAAGAAAGTGTTGTTTGGGATCTGCCGGGGAGAAAACATCCAGCACCTCATAATAATGTTTCGGAATGTGAATGCTATTATCCGGGGCTGCCAAACCGCTGCTATTCTTATACACCTTGTGTAAATTCAGATTCAAGCTACCACGATACATATGGAAATGGTGGATTTGGAAAGAGCAAGGAAGTGTCTAGTGGGGGCGAAGTGAAACTGTGTTCGCGTTTCTACCGATACTCACAGACACTCCAGGCTAATGCCTTTCGCTTTATTGGAACAGGAACCAGAAATGACAAAATGAACCTGATTGGGACATACTGTTCCAATGTTGAAGAAGGGGTCAGAGTTTGCATTTTTGCGTCCAGTGATGGCGGAAGACAGTGGTATTGTAAATACGAGTTTAGTGACATAGGCGAGTATGAATTTCAACAGGGGCATAGCAACGCATGGGGAACAAACTTTGGAAATAAAATAAGGATAGAGGATGACGTTGATTGCACTGATAGTAATATAACTATATGTAAGAGAACAGTGCTTTTGCCTGAAACGGTGGATGGGACTGTAAAGACACGATTCAAATGGAATGAATCAGGTATGGTGTCGCAATTACAAAAAGGCGATACAGTAAAAGTCATTACACAAACACCACACGGCCTTACAACGGGAAATATTATTGCACTGTGCAGCAAGAAAATCAAACCTCATGCGATTGACTGGATACTTGCAGATGGAGTAGATGAGAACGGAAATAGAAATGGCTTCCAATTTAAGGTTAAAGTGGTTGATGATCATTGCTTTGAACTATATGAATTGGTTTCCAGTGCAAAGCCAACCTTGCCTTGTAGACACATCCACCATATCAATACCTTAAAAGATGGGTGGATCATTGGTACGGGAGAAATCTATCCAAATGGATGGCTTTTGTATCTGCAACAGAAAAAAGCTGATACTTACTCTATTACTGACGCAAGTGAAGAATTGACCATCAGGAGAATTAATACAAAAAATGACTCTGTTCAAAGAACAATGGGTGCAATTCTGAATGACTCGTCTGCAGGAGATTTGATCTATGCGTCAGATCATGACACGCTAGAGCGCAATGCAGTCAATGACAGTAGTCTTAGTGGGATATCGAGAAGCTCTATAGGTGTGTTTGTTGGAAAACTTGATGCAATAGATAATAGAAACCACTTTGAATGTGTGTATGAGGCAACTGAACCATGTTATTATTTCCAAAAGCTCGATGATATGCTGGTGTTTACTGGTCAAAGAGGTGAGCTCGCAATCTGTTTTGACCCGGATTATAAGAAATGGCATCATGAAAACTTGGGCTGCACCGTGATGTATTATTATGGGTGTTGTCACCAGTATCAAATATTCAATGATTACATACTACTCAGAAAATAAGAGAGGGACCGCCTTCATTTATGGAAAAAAAGAAATCAAAAATTTCAATACCAGTCGGGTTTAAATCAGCAATAGTATATTTGTTTGCAACTGTTTTTACACGAGGACTTGCTATTATTACCACCCCGATCTTTACCAGAATTATGACTACAGATCAAGTGGGTGTGGTCAATTTATATAGCTCGTGGTATTCAATGATAACAGTTGTTTCAACGTTGGCTTTAACGTCGGGTGGATTTTCTATTGCATTGCGCGAGTTTGAGAAAGAGCGCGATCAATATGTATCATCGGTACTCTCCCTGACATCTATTGTTGCAATTGGGCTGGCACTTCTTTATTTTGTTGCACCCTCGTTCTGGAACAATATAACAGGACTTCCGACACACCTGATGATATTGCTTCTGATAGGATTGCTTGTTGCACCAGCTAGAGATTTTTGGCTCTCGCGACAGAGATTTGAATATCGCTATAAGCTATCAGGTACGATGACAGTGCTTTCGGCGGTAGCGGCGTCTGGCTTAGCGGTTGCAGCTGTTTTATATGCAAATAGTATTGGTTTTTCCGATATCGCAGGTGTTCGGCTCTTTGCCAATTATTCAATTATCTATGGCGTAGCTTTTGTTATTTGGCTGTCCATTTTCCTGAAAGGGCGATGCTTTTATTCTTCAAAATATTGGAAGTTCTCACTTCAACTGAGCTTGCCACTGATTGGCTATTCGATTGCTTCTCAGATTTTGAGCGTCTCGGATCGTCTTATGATTAGCAAAATGGTTGGTAATTCAGCTGTTGGCATTTATAGCACATTGTATACGGTGAGTTCGCTTTCTTTGATGGTATGGACGGCAATCAATGCTTCTTTTGAACCGTATCTATATCAGAATATGGAGAATCCCAAAAGCAAGATAAAAAAACTGTCGATGTCGATGCTTGGAATGTACTCGCTGGTGGCTATTTTGTTAGTGTACCTTGCACCAGAAATTGTTCGAATCCTTGCGACTGAGGAATATTACAAGGGTATATACATAATGCCTCCGATTGCCGGTGGAGTTTATTTTATTGCAGTGTCAAATCTGTATTCGGATATTCTGGTATATCTTAAGAAGACAAAGATGGTTATGGTGTCATCTGCTATTGCAGCCGCACTTAATGTGGTATTGAACTATATCATGATTAACGCATATGGTTATATGGCGGCGGCATACACAACGCTGATTTCTTACATTGTTATGGCATTGCTTTTGTCGATATGGGCAAATCGGGATTTTAAAAAACATATAAACGAAGTCGATTTTGTGTACGATAACAAACTGATTCTTGTAATTTCAATCATGACACTTATCGTTTCGCTTTTGGCAATTTCGATTTATGATTATGCAATTGTACGCTATGCAGTGGCAGCGGTTATTTTCATTGCAACGGCCTTGTATGGAATTCATTATCTGAAAGAAAACAAAGATATGAAAAAGGGCAGATCCTAAAAGAAAGTTGCAATCCGGTAAATGGAAGGCTTGAGTCAATTACGATATGGAGGACAGGTAAAGTGGGTGTTATTTCAAAAATAGCCGATAGAATGGCTCGGAGAAATCCAATTGAATATGCGCGTAAACTAGGCGTCAAGGTTGGAAAAGAATGCAGATTTACTGGTAACCCTGGTTGGGGCAGTGAACCTTGGCTTATCCAAATCGGAGATCATGTTCTTCTATCGGCTGATGTTAAATTTAGCACTCACGATGCGGCAACATTTTTATTTCGAGATACAGAGGAATATAAAGACGTTTTCAAGTTTGCACCTGTCGTAATACAGAATAACTGCTTTATTGGTATGCGAGCAACAATATTGCCAGGGGTTGAAATCGGTCCCAATTCTATTGTGGCGGCTGGAAGCGTGGTAACTCGATCCGTACCGCCCGGAGAAGTCTGGGGGGGGGTACCGGCCCACTTCATTGAAACAACAAAAGAATACGCAGATAAGTGCAAGAAAAATAGATTGCCGTATGACATGAAAGCGTATAAAGATGATATGAAATCTGAAGTGTTAAGAGTAACACGTCAAGAGTTCAGCTTTTTTAATGAATAATAAAGAATAGAGAGGAAATAAAAATGTCTGCATTTGATAACGCAACCCTTATGATCACTGGTGGCACCGGTTCTTTCGGCTCTACCGTTCTAAAACACTTCCTTGATTCTGACCTCAAGGAGATTCGCATCTTCTCTCGCGATGAGAAAAAGCAGGATGATATGCGCCACGAGCTCCAGGCGAAGCACCCGGAAGCTGCAAAGAAGGTCAAGTTCTACATCGGCGATGTCCGCAACCCCCAGTCCATCAAGGACGCCATGCCCGGCGTGGACTACATCTTCCACGCCGCCGCGCTGAAGCAGGTCCCCTCCTGCGAGTTCTTCCCGATGCAGGCTGTTCAGACCAACATCATCGGTACGGACAATGTTCTGCACGCTGCTATTGACGCTGGAGTTAAGCGCGTTGTCTGCCTGTCCACCGACAAGGCGGCCTATCCGATCAACGCCATGGGTATTTCCAAGGCCATGATGGAACACGTCATCTATGCCAACGCCCGTGTGGCTGCTGAGCGTGGCGGCACGACTATCTGCTGCACCCGCTACGGCAACGTTATGTGCAGCCGCGGCAGTGTTATCCCGCTGTTCATCGACCAGATCAAGGCCGGCAACCCCATCACTATCACAGACCCCAACATGACTCGTTTCCTGATGAATTTGGACGAGGCTGTGGATCTGGTCATGTTCGCATTCCAGCATGGTAATCCGGGTGACCTGTTCATTCAGAAGTCCGATGCTTCCACTATCGGCGATCTGGCGAAGGCTGTTCAGCAGCTGTTCGGCGATACCGGCACGAACATCATCGGTACCCGCCACGGCGAGAAGCTGTTCGAGACTCTGATGACCCGTGAGGAGCGCCTGCGCAGCGAGGACATGGGTCACTACTTCCGTGTTGCCGCTGACAACCGTGACCTGAACTACGATAAGTTCGTGGTCAAGGGTGAGGTTCATACCATGGCTGACGAGTCCTACACCAGCCACAACACCAATCGGCTGGATGTGGAAGGCACCGTCAAGAAGATCATGACCACCGAGTATGTCCAGAACGAGCTGAAGGGCATTCCTAATGACTAAGGAAAAGCTTCTGTTGGTCGGTGCCGGTGGCTTCGGTCGTATGGTTGCGGAACAGGCGATGCTCCAGTATGACTGCGCTTTTGTGGATGATGGACAACCTGTTGACTCTGTGATCTGCGGGATTCCTGTTGTTGGTGGTATTGCAGATTTGCCTGAACTGCACAAGGACTATGAGTTGCTTGTGGTCGGCATCGGCAATAATAACTTTCGGGCGCAGATATATGAAAAGGCTGCGACCATGGATTACACTTTTCCCAACATCATTGCTCCCAGCGCCCATGTCAGCCCCTTTGCTGAGATCGGTAAAGGCTGTGTGATCCTGCAAAATGCCTGTATACAGAACGGCGCAGCCGTGGGCAATGGAGTCCTGCTGAATGCAGGAGCAGAAATCCATTGCGATGCGACCGTGGAGGATTACGCGCTCATCTATACAAACAGCGTCGTTCGCACTGGCGCAAAAGTCGGGAAGTACGTCCGCATCGGAAGTAATGTGACGATTTGCAATAATGCTACTGTGCCGGATGGGGCGGATGTCCCTGACTGCACAGCGGTATACCCGGAGGTGAAAAAATGAACATTCTGGTAACAGGCGCCAAGGGCATGGTAGGAACCGCCCTTGTGAACAACCTGAAAAACATCCGGGACGGTAAAAACAAGACACGTCCTGATTTGAAAATCGATGAAATCTACGAGTATGACCTGAGCTCTACCCCGGAAGAACTGGACGAGTATTGCCAGAAGGCAGACTTCGTGTTCAATCTGGCTGGGGTGAACCGCCCGGAGAACCCGGAAGACTTCATGAAAGGCAACTTTGGCTTTGCCTCGGACTTGCTGAATTGTCTGAAAAAGCACGCCAACAAGGCGACCATTATGCTGTCCTCCTCCATCCAAGCCACCCTGGCTGGGCGCTTCGGCAACAGCGAGTATGGCCGCAGCAAGAAGGCGGGCGAAGAACTGTTCTTTGATTATGCCAAGGAAACTGGTGCAAAGGTGGCAGTTTATCGCTTCCCGAACCTGATGGGACACAGCCGCCCGAAGTACAACAGTGCCGTCTCCACCTTCTGCTGGGCAGTCGCCAACGATGAACCGTTCACCGTTAACGACCGCAGCACGGAGCTGGAGCTGCTTTACATTGATGACCTTGTGGAAGGGATGTTTGACCTGCTGGAAGGCAAGGAAAAGCATTGCGAGTTTGACGGAGTAGATACTGTTCTGAAAGAGGATGGCCGTTACTGCTGCGTCCCTGTGACCCATAAGATTACGCTGGGAGAAATCGTGGATTTGCTGCAAGAGTTCAAGGCACAGCCCACCACCCTCATGATGCCGAAGATGCCGGATGGATCCTTTGCAAAGAAGCTGTATTCCCTGTATCTGACCTACCTGCCCACGGAGAAGTTCAAGTATGCCTTGAAGATGAACGTGGACAATCGCGGCTCCTTCACAGAGCTGGTTCACACTGCTGATTGTGGACAGGTCTCCATCAATATCAGCCGCCCCGGCATCACCAAGGGACAGCACTGGCACAATTCCAAGTGGGAATTGTTCATCGTAGTGGCTGGTCATGGTCTGATTCAGGAGCGCAATATCAACACCGGTGAAACGGTGGAGTTTGAGGTTTCCGGGGATAAAATCGAGGCTGTCCACATGATCCCAGGCTGGACACACAACATCATCAACCTGTCCGAGACGGAAAATCTGGTCACGGTCATGACCTGCAATGAGATTTTTGACCCGAAGCACCCGGACACCTTCTTTGAGCCGGTGTGAGAGGAGAAAAACAATGGCTGATTATAGTAACATTTCCTTTAAAAATAATGGCAAGCTGAAGCTGCTGATCATCGTGGGCACCCGCCCGGAGATTATCCGCTTAGCTGCTGTCATCAACAAGACCCGCAAATATTTCGATGTAATCCTGGCCCATACCGGTCAGAACTACGATTACAATTTGAACGGCGTGTTCTTCCACGATCTGCAGTTGGCAGACCCGGAAGTATATATGAACGCCGTAGGCGCAGACCTGGGCGAGACCATGGGCAACATCATCTCTGAGAGCTACAAGCTGATGGTCGCTATCCAGCCGGACGCTGTGCTCGTGCTGGGCGACACCAACAGCTGCTTGAGCGTCATCGGGGCAAAGCGTCTGCATATTCCCATCTTCCATATGGAGGCCGGCAACCGCTGCAAGGATGAGTGCCTGCCCGAGGAAACGAACCGCCGCATCGTGGATATCATCTCCGATGTGAACATGGCTTATTCCGAGCATGCCCGCCGCTACCTAGCCGACACAGGTCTGCCCAAGGAGCGCACTTACGTTACGGGTTCTCCTATGGCGGAGGTGTTGCATCAGAATCTGGGAAAGATTGAGGCATCTGATATCCACACCCGTCTGGGGCTAGAAAAGGGTAAGTACATCCTGCTTTCTGCCCATCGGGAAGAGAATATCGACACGGAGAAGAACTTCACTTCCCTGTTCAATGCAATTAACAAGATGGCGGAGAAGTATGATATGCCGATTCTCTATTCCTGCCATCCCCGCAGCCGCAAGCGTCTGGAGCAGAGCGGCTTCGTGCTTGACAAGCGTGTCATCCAGCATGAGCCTCTGGGTTTCCATGACTATAACTGCCTGCAAATGAACGCTTTCTGTGTTGTGTCCGATAGTGGCACCTTGCCAGAGGAGAGCAGCTTCTTTACTTCCGTGGGCCATCCGTTCCCGGCAGTCTGCATCCGCACCAGCACCGAGCGTCCCGAGGCGCTGGACAAGGGAGACTTTATCCTCGCAGGTATCGACGGTGACCATCTGCTGCAGGCCGTGGATGTGGCGGTTGAGATGAACAAGAACCGTGACTTGGGCATTCCCGTGCCGGACTATGTGGATGAGAATGTTTCCGATAAGGTCGTCAAAATCATTCAGAGCTACACTGGCGTGGTCAATAAGATGGTGTGGAGAAAAGGGTAAGAGTGATAGCAATGAGCAAAACAGTATTTGTTACAGGTGCGTCGGGGTTTATCGGATCAAACCTTGCTAAGCGTATCCTCGCCACGGAGCCGGACACAAAAGTTATCGGTCTGGATAACATGAACGACTACTACGATGTCCGCATCAAGGAAGCGCGACTGGCTGAACTCCAGAAGTTCGAGAACTATACCTTTATTAAAGGCAATCTCGCAGATAAGGCTCTCATCAACAGCATCTTCGAGCAGTACCACCCGGACATTGTGGTCAACCTCGGTGCCCAGGCTGGTGTGCGTTACTCCATCACCAACCCGGACGCCTACATCGAGAGTAACATGATTGGCTTCTATAACATTCTGGAAGCCTGCCGCCATTATCCCGTGGAGCATCTGGTGTATGCATCTTCCAGCTCTGTCTACGGCAGCAACAAGAAGGTGCCCTACTCCACCGATGACAAGGTGGACAATCCGGTTTCTCTGTATGCGGCTACCAAGAAGTCCAACGAGCTGATGGCACACGCTTACTCCAAACTCTACAATATCCCCTCTACTGGTCTGCGGTTCTTCACGGTCTATGGCCCTGCCGGTCGTCCGGATATGGCTTACTTTGGCTTCACCAACAGGCTGGTGAACGGAGAAACTATTAAAATTTTCAACTATGGCAACTGCAAGCGGGACTTTACCTATGTGGATGACATCGTGGAAGGTGTTATCCGTGTGATGGCAAAGGCACCGGAAAAGAAGAATGGCGAGGATGGGCTGCCCATTCCTCCCTATGCAGTTTACAACATCGGCAACTCCAATCCTGAGAACCTGCTGGACTTTGTGCAGATTCTGTCGGAGGAGTTGGTGCGTGCCGGTGTACTGCCTGCGGACTATGATTTTGAGGCACACAAGGAGCTGGTTCCCATGCAGCCCGGTGATGTGCCTGTGACCTTTGCAGACACGGAACCCCTGGAGCGTGATTTCGGTTTTAAGCCCCATACCCCACTGCGTGAAGGCCTGCGGAAGTTTGCTGAATGGTACAAAGAGTTCTATATGGAATGAGATGACGGGAGGGATTATATGCGCTGCGAGGAACGATTCTACGAAATATACGGCAAGGAACCCACAGGTGTCAGCTTTTGTCCCTATCGGATTTGCCCCATTGGTGCACACAGTGATCACAACCTGGGAAAGATCACAGGACTTGCAATTGATAAGGGAATCCATATTGCATATAAGCCCAAGATGAATGGTGTTATTGAAATGTGTAGTCTTCAATTCCCGAAACGTGCCCAGTGGCATATTCGGGAAATCGGCGAAAAAACCGGCGATTGGGCAGACTATCTGCGTGGCGCTACCTGGGCGTTGAGCAATCGGTTTCCGTTGACAGTCGGACTCAGTGGCGTCATTGAGGGATCGTTGCCCATCGGAGGACTTTCTTCCTCCGCAGCGGTGATACTGTCCTTCCTGGATGCATTGTGCCAAGTCAATGGAATTAAACTGGAGTCGTCTGAACTGATCAGCATTGCGTTTGATGCAGAGAAAAACTACGTGGGCGTTAATGTGGGAACCCTGGATCAGAGTTGTGAGGTTCTGAGTAAAAAAGACTACTTGCTGTATCTGGACTGTAAGGATAACAGCTACGAGCTGATTCCCACGAATCCCAACATGAAGCCCTACAGAATTGCTGTGTTTTTCAGTGGATTGGAGCACAGTCTGGCTGGCTCTAAATATAATATGCGAGTGGATGAACTGCGATCCGGTGTTTACGCTTTGCAGGCTTTTGCGGGTCTGGAGTACGGAAAATTCAATGAAGCCAACGCCCGTGATGTTTCGTATGAAATCTACCAGACATACAAGGACAAGCTGCCGGCACAATGGGCAAGACGTTGCGAGCACTGGTATACGGAGTTCAAGCGTGTGGAAGCTGGTGCGGAAGCATGGCGGCGAGGCGATTTGGAAGAGTATGGACGCCTGTCCTTTGAATCTGGCTGGAGCAGCATCCACAACTGGGAGTCCGGTGCGCCGGAGCAGATCAAACTCTACGAGATTATGAGGGAGACCGCTGGCATTTATGGTGGGCGCTTCAGCGGTGCTGGCTTTAAGGGGTGCTGCATGGCATTGATTGATCCCAGCAAGACAGATGTCATTCGGGAAGAAGTGGAGCGGAAATATCTCACCGCATTCCCGGAGATGCGTGGCAAGTACAGTTTTCATCTGTGCGAGAGTGCGGATGGCGTAGGGCATAAGACGGAGGACTAATATGAAGTGCTTGATTTTGGCCGCGGGATACGCAACCCGCCTGTATCCCTTGACGGAGAACTTTCCCAAACCCTTGCTGAAGGTAGGGGATAAGACCATCTTAGATTGGCTGGTGGATGACATTGATACCGCTGGTTTGGTGGATACCTATGTGGTCATTAGCAACCACAAGTTTGCTCACCATTTTGAAGACTGGGCGGCAACCAAGAAACAGAATATCCGGGTGGTGGACGATGGAACAATCAGCAATGAGACCCGGCTTGGTGCTGTATGTGATGTGCAATTTGCCATTGACCAGTTGGGGCTGGATGATGACCTGCTGGTGATTGCCGGTGATAACGTGCTGGATTTCTCCCTCTCCAGGTTTGTTGCCTATGCCGACGAGAAGAAAACCTCTTGCATCATGCGCTATTATGAGCCCAGCGAAAAGAAACTCACCAAATGCGGTGTGGTGGAACTCGACGACCAGGATAGAATTCTGTCTATGGAAGAAAAGCCAGCCCAACCCAGGAGCCACTGGTGTTGCCCTCCCTTCTATGTCTACACCCGAGAGGATGCCCAAAAGGTCAAGGATGCAATTTCACAGAAGAAGTGTGGTACTGATGCTCCGGGTAGCTTTATTGCATGGCTGTGCACGGTAGCGGATGTGCATGCTATGGAGATGCCGGGCAAGCGGTATGACATTGGAAATCTGGAAAGCTATCAGCAGGTTCAGCAGGAGTATCAGGGAATCAAGGCATAAGTTTTGCTAAGGATGGAAGAATGTATAGAAAGGGAGAAAGACTATGAAAATCGCAGTTGCAGGTACCGGTTACGTCGGTCTGTCTATTGCCACGTTGCTGTCGCAGCATCATGAGGTCATGGCGGTGGATATTATCCCGGAAAAGGTTGACCTTATTAATCACAAGAAGTCTCCGATTCAGGACGAGTACATTGAAAAGTATCTGGCAGAGAAGGACTTGAACCTGACAGCAACACTCGATGCTGAAGCCGCCTATAAAGACGCAGACTTTGTTGTCATCGCAGCACCTACCAACTACGATAGCAAGAAGAACTTCTTTGATACTTCGGCAGTTGAAGCTGTCATCAAGCTGGTCATCCAGTATAATCCGGATGCTATCATGGTCATCAAGTCTACGATTCCGGTGGGCTTTACAGCTTCTGTTCGTGAAAAGTACCACTGTGACAATATCATCTTCAGCCCGGAGTTTCTGCGGGAGTCCAAGGCTCTGTACGATAACCTGTACCCGAGCCGTATCATTGTGGGTACCGACGTTGAGAATGCCCGTCTGGTGAAGGCAGCCAATACCTTCGCCGGATTGCTGCAGGAAGGTGCAATCAAGGAGAATATCGATACCTTGATTATGGGCTTTACGGAAGCTGAGGCTGTCAAGCTGTTTGCTAATACTTATCTGGCTTTGCGTGTGTCCTACTTCAATGAGCTGGATACCTACGCCGAGATGAAGGGACTGAACACCCAGCAGATTATCGAGGGTGTCTGCCTTGATCCCCGCATTGGCAGCCATTACAATAACCCCAGCTTCGGTTACGGCGGTTACTGCTTGCCCAAGGATACCAAGCAGCTTCTGGCCAATTACGCTGATGTGCCGGAGAACCTGATTGAAGCAATCGTGGAATCTAACCGTACTCGAAAGGATTACATTGCCGACCGTGTGCTGGAAATTGCGGGCGCATACGAAGCTAACGAGGACTATGATCCGAGTAAGGAACACAATGTAGTGGTAGGCGTATACCGTCTGACCATGAAATCCAACTCTGACAACTTCCGTCAGAGCTCTATTCAGGGTGTCATGAAGCGCATCAAAGCCAAGGGCGCAACGGTCATCATTTATGAGCCGACCCTGGACAATGGCACTACCTTCTTTGGCAGCGAGGTTGTGAATGATCTTGAGGAATTCAAAAACCGCAGTCAGGCCATCATTGCCAACCGCTATGATAGTTGCTTGGATGATGTGCAGGACAAGGTTTACACTCGCGATTTGTTCCGCAGAGACTAATACTTATCGCAGCCATGTGTTTTGCCACATGGCTGTGCTGCTCAAATGTGCTACCTCTCCGTGGTGAGCAGCAGGCAACGGATAATTATCCGGCTAAAGCATATGTCTATTCGTCAATTCACTCTTTGAATGAGGAAATAAGTTAATATGGGAAAGTATTTTGGAACCGATGGCTTCCGTGGCGAAGCTGGAATCACGTTGACCGCTGACCACGCCTACAAGGTTGGCCGTTTTCTGGGCTGGTATTATAACGCTCTGCGTGAGCGTAACGGCAACAACGAGCCTGCACGCATTGTAATCGGCAAGGACACCCGCCGCAGCTCTTATATGTTCGAGTATAGTCTGGTCGCAGGCCTGACCGCTTCCGGTGCAGATGCCTACCTGCTCCATGTCACTACCACCCCTTCTGTGGCTTACATTGCCCGTGTGGATGACTTTGATTGCGGTATCATGATCTCTGCCAGCCACAACCCCTATTACGATAACGGCATCAAGCTGATCGACTGCTATGGCGAGAAAATGCCCGAGGAAATCCTGTTGCTGGTAGAGGACTACATCGACGGAAAGCTCCATGTGTTCGACAAGGACTGGCCGGAGCTGCCCTTTGCTCACCGTGAGCACATTGGCTGCACTGTGGACTATGTTTCTGGTCGTAACCGCTACATGGGCTATCTGATCAGCCTCGGTATCTACTCCTTTAAGGGTGTCAAGGTTGGTCTGGACTGCGCCAACGGCAGTTCCTGGAACATCGCTAAATCTGTGTTCGATGCTCTGGGAGCTGATACCTATGTCATCAATGCACAGCCCAACGGTACGAATATCAACAACAATGCAGGTTCCACCCACATCGAGGGCTTGCAGAAGTTCGTGGTAGAGAAGGGGCTGGACATCGGTTTTGCCTATGACGGCGATGCTGACCGTTGCCTGTGTGTGGATGAAAAGGGTAATGTCATCACTGGCGACCATATCCTGTACATCTACGGCTGCTATATGAAGGAGCGTGGCAAACTTCTGACCAACACCGTCGTTACCACGGTCATGTCCAACTTTGGCCTGTATAAGGCTTTTGATGAGAAGGGCATCGGCTACGCCAAGACCGCTGTGGGCGACAAGTACGTCTACGAGTATATGGCCAAGAACGGCTGCCGCATCGGCGGTGAGCAGAGCGGCCACATCATCTTCTCCAAGTACGCCAGCACCGGTGACGGCATCCTGACCAGCCTGAAGATGATGGAGGTCATGCTGGCAAAGAAGGTTCCCATGAGCAAGCTGGCTGAGCCGCTGAAGATCTACCCGCAGGTTCTGGAAAATGTTCGTGTGACCGACAAGAAGGCCGCACAGAACGACCCGGCGGTGCAGGAAGCAGTTAAGGCTGTGGCAGAAGCGCTGGGCGATAGCGGTCGTATTCTGGTGCGTGAATCCGGTACTGAGCCGGTCGTGCGTGTGATGGTGGAAGCACCTGACCATGATACCTGCCAGAAGTATGTGGACGAAGTAGCCAATGTGATTTGCGAAAAGGGATATAAGGTTTAACCTTGCGGATTTTATCACAGCGGAGTAAAATAAAAGTACCAGAAATCAATCTTCAGCCTCTTCAACCCCATCCCACCCTATGTACCGTACTTCTACATCATCAAACCCACTCCAGCTCAGTCTTTGACCACAGTGGTTGCAGAAGAGCTGGTACTCACGCTCTATGGTGGTTCCGCATCGTGGACACTTTGGAAACTCAGCCCCCACCTATACGAGCATACAATTTTTACTTTCCAAGGCCATCGGTAAGTAGGGGAGAGCAGAAGCTCATATAGCATCCGTGTGGGCAGTACATCCCACTTCCAGTCATCATCGAACCAATCTAATTTATTCTTCATGTGATTTACACCTCCAAGATTATTGTAAGATGTATCACATGATGATGTGAATGAACTCATAACTTCTTGCTTTTTTGATAAGTTGGAGAAAAATATGCAAACGACAAAACTGTATGTTGAGTACATTGTAATTGGTATGGAGTCGTTAGTTTGGATAGTTTTATTGGTTTTGATGTGTTTAGGAAAATCGTCACTTGTGTTTTTTGATTACTGTATTCAAAATTTGTTGACGTCCATATTTATGATTGGAGCTTGCTATGTTCTGGGATTGTTGACGGATCGTGTTGCTGATAGATTGACAGATAAAAAGAAAAGGCGAATAAAGAATCGTTATCCGATTAAAGCGAGCACAAGCATTTTGGTGTGGGAAAAAGTCAAGCAGGACACATTTGCAGCATTTACATTGTCCCGGATTAGAATTCTAAGATCAACTATGGTAAATTCTGCAGTAATTGGTGTCGCTGGAATGCTAGTGTCGTTTTGTGTGTACTGCAATGGGATACTGGGAATATTGTCGTTAGTTTTTTTTGAAATAATGGCCTTAATTGCGTGGCAAGCGCATACAAGTCTTCTGATTAACTATTATAGAAAAACGCAGAATCTTGAACGGGACATGGCAAACGAAGAAGAAAAAATATAGAGGCATTGTAGTGACACTTGAGGAATAGGCATTAAAAATTTGAAGTGTGGGAGTGTAAGCTCCCATTGCTGCTCGAAACTTTGCACACCTCTCCGTGGTGAGTGGCAGGCAACACAATAGATTTGTGGCTAAGATGCAGAGAAATACTGAAAATCAGTAGCCCATGTAGAGATAATCGACTAGAAACGTAATAGATATCTAAGGTGCATCGATATGACTAAAGACAATATATATGTTTCTAATAAACTCAAAGAGTTTATTGACGAAATTCAGTACCACAACAGAAATCCTATAGATAATAGTGTATTGAAGATGCTTGAGGATATAGATACAAATCCAGAACGAATTATTTCACCTGGTGGAAAGTTTTTATATCGGAGTAGGGTGATTCATGCAAAAGATAAATTGCAAAAGAAGTATCCTTTCTTTGGATTTGATGAAAAGGGTAGCTTTATTCCGCCACCAGATTGTACAAGAGATATGAGGGCGAATTATCGTTATATACCTTATCTATATTGTGCAACATCACCATATTTATCTATTGTTGAAGTGCGACCACGTTTGGGAGCAAAAGTCAGTGTTGCAAGGATTAAGGCTAAAGAAGAACTGCGATTATTTGATTTTTCCATGCAGAATCGCCCTAAAAAGATGAACAATACAAAAGAAAATTTGCTGGGTGCGTTGTCTCAATTATATTCAAAGCCTGTGACAGAAGATGATGATACGCTGGACTATATTCCAACTCAGTACATAGCCGAGTTTGTGAAAGAAAAAAAGTACGATGGTATTGTCTTTAGAAGTTCACAATATTATGATGAAGATAATGTAAATGTGGTCATTTTTAATTATAATAAATGCGAAGTAACTGGGTCAGCGGTCTATAAAGTTGAACAGAACAGTTATAGATGTAGTATGCAAGATAGTTCAGCTGCGTGGCTTAATATGCCCCCTATATTGAGGGAAACGAGTATTTAAGAAAAGAGGTAAACTATTATGCCCAGAACAAAAGGAAGCAAGAACCGCCCCAAAACTGATATCGCATTCCAGATTACAGAGAAGCAGACCATCGTCACAACTCTGACCACTGAAATTGAAGCAATCCAGAAAGAAATCGAAGAGCAGAAAACCGCCCTAAAAGAAAAACGTGCAGCTTTGAAGTCCGCCGAGAAAGAAGTAGCCAAGCTCGAAGCAAAGAAAGCAAAAGCCGAGCAGAAAGCAGCCGAAGAAGCAAAAAAGTCGGAAGCCGAGGCGGTGGTTAAGAAACTGCTGGCCGGCGGCATGAGTGCTGATGAGATTCTTGAGAAGCTGAAGTAAACTGTATGAACTTCTGGAGTTCGCAGGAGTATAGCCGTGTGGTGACACACGGCATCTCTTGGAGGTTGCTATATAGTTTATAACGGAAATAAGGAACATGAAGAAAACAAGACAACCCGGCGGAGGTCGGAAGCCATCAAAGCCAGAGTACAGCGCAGCCAAGAACCTGGCACAGCAGATGAAAGCAGCCGCTGACCTTTATACGGACAAAATGAGCCTGCAAGCCATTGCAGACGCCCTGTCCCTCAACCCTATCAAGGTTCGGAAGTTGCTCATCACAGCCGGGGTCTACCAGTCGGACACGGCAAAGCTCGTCCAGCAGACGTTCGGTTCTTTTAGAAGCACGCAGAGTTATTCTGCTGCTGTTACCTCCACTATGTCGGCTTTGCAGCTGTCCCGCCCCTCTGTGACCTCTTATCTGCCGTATGAGAAGGGCGTGTACTTCCCGGAGGAAGCTGAAGCGGCGAATATCAGTGCCGGGGCAGAGCGGCAGCGTCACTACCGAGCTGTGATTGCGCTGAGGAAGGATCCCTGCGAAGAGAACCTCTGGAAGTGTGTGGTGGCTTTTCGGGGATACAAGTTCAAGACGATGTCCGGCTTGCCCTTTACATATACGCTGAAAAAGGGCAGGGGAGATGAGTTCACCAAGGAACTGTGGATCGACCGCAGAGAGGACAGCAAGAGTCTTGCGTGGAGCTCCGTGATGCTGGCGTATCACAATATCGGTAAAATCGGAGAGGTAGTGGACAGACCCAAGGCGCTGGGAGATATCCGGGGTGTGTCGTATATCTATGGTCTGTTCTACCGATTTGGCCTGATCGACGTGCCGGACAAGGCTAAAGAGAAGATGGCGGAGCAATAAGAAAACGAGACATATTTTGTTTTAAGATGGAATGTGATATAATAAAACTGGCGGTTTACCGTACTACATGAAAAGGGCAGGTGAATGTGCTAATGTACATCATTTGTCAAGATTCAATCCTTTCATCAGCTATCGAGGCGATTACTGAGGCAGTAAGTCTATTGGAGCTGAAGCAAGAAAAGAACAGAATCAATAAGCGGATTCAGTCATTGCTTCATATTGCTGATGCTCTGGCACCGGATTCTGTGGAGTATCAGTGCGTTTATGAAAGAATTCTCGAATTGGAAAGGATGCGAGAACTGATCAGACGCATTAGAAAGGCTAAGTGTGCACAGATTTATGCGCAATTGCATATGCTATGGGTTAATAGAGCCCAAAAGGCCAGTCGCGCGACTGCGGGTTTGACTACTGATCCAATGAGCATCGCTATGCCCATTCCTCCCACGTTTGAGGCTACCTTGAGTAGTTTCGGACGTGGGAGGGATTTGGATGCCCCCGCATGCTGAAAAAAATCAAACAGAGATCAAAAACTACTATCATATTATAGACCCGGAGGAAAGGCTGTCTGAGAATGAGAAGGCTGAAGAAGAACGCAGGGTGTTAGCGAATATGCCTGCTTGCTTCCCGGCAGCACTACGATATGTGATGAAACGCTTCGGATTTACGCAAGAGGCTCTGGCCTTTGAATCAAAGGTGTCGGAGTCAACGATCGGTCGCTACAGAAATGGAAAGGTTGAAAGTTTTTCTGAGAAAAACGTGGTTGCACTATGCGTTGCTATGCACCTTCCTCCATGGCTTTCGTTTGCGCTCATAGCAAAAGCGGGTTTTAGCTTGGCTGCGACCAAAGAACAGCTAGCACATTTGATGATTCTTAACTGTATGTATATGAGGTCAATTGATGAGGTGAACGAGTACTTAAGGGAAAGAGGAATTGCTTCACTGTCCCGAGAGACGGCACAGGATTGTCGAGCTTCTTGAGATTCTGAACCTAAAATGATGAGCCGTGTGTTCAACTCCCTGCCGGAGAAGGATACACGGCTCATTTGCACTGTTTGAGGACAAGGACAAGAAGAGCCAGATGCGAATCTGCACACTTGGCTTATCGGGAGACCGTGTGAGCCAGTTTAAAACTGAATTGCTGCCTGTTTGGTGCTGCTCAGAACGCGTAGTAAGCCGGGGTGGACTTCAAAAAATCTGAAATTATTTCGGATTTTAGGAGTCTATTCCGGCTTTTTTGCGTTTATAGGGGTGCACAAGTGAACTTGCACAAAAATGGGACATCGGCTTTGGAACTCTGTCTAAAGATGTCGAAAAGGTATTTACGCTGGATAATTTTGGTGCTATAATCACCATGGGATTTGAGCCAAAAGGAGGCTTTGACCCATCATCTCGATTCCATAGTGTAAATGCAATACAACATAATTGAACAGAAAGGAAAACCGAAGATGCGAGGTATTTTAAGACTCTGAATTGAAACAGTAAAAATAATATAAGCAGTCTGTGGGTTTCAGCGAAAAGGTATATGTGATTGGTAAAAGCTGAAACGGATCTTTGAATTTAAGGTATACGGATCCAAAATACATAATTAGAAAAGCAATAGTAACGGGATTTTTTACAGGATTATAAAAACTCTAGGTAGATAACTCTAAAATAACTGCTTTTGTGAATTATGTAAGAGGATAAGTATGCTCATTCGAGAATTGGACTGTTATTTCAATTCAATCTGACTTCGCAATCGGAATCTTTGTATATACAAAGACCGGAGAAGCTAGGATAGTGTACTTGTAACAAGTCACTGAGTCTTAGCAGCTCCGGTCTTTTTTTGTTTGCATTTGCAGTATGGAAGGAGGTGAACCGAGGTGGCATCCGATGTACATAAGAATACGGATACCAAGGTGGAAACCGTCAGTGCCAACTCGGTTTGCCGTCAGTTGCCGCAGAAAACTGCCGAACAGGGATTGGCAGCTGCAGTTGCGTTTGCGGAGGAGGTTCAATGGTCGTTAGCAATACGCAAAACGATTTCGGGGGTAGGGTTTGGAGAGGCCTTGAAGCTGCTGATGAACGACCGGGATATGTCTGTAGAACAGATGGAGTCAGAGTCTGGGCTCTCTGTATCTACGGTAAAGCGGCTTCGTGCAGGACAGGATGCAAGTGTGGAGCAGATCGTTGCCATCTCGGTGGCACTGCACCTTCCGCCACCTGTAAGCGGTGATTTATTGAGAATGTGTGGAATCACACTGGACTTTAACAATCAAAGGAATACGGTCTATCAGATGATTCTGACGGGCCATTACAAAGACGGTATCGAGAAAGTCAACGTCTATCTTGCAGCTTGTGGATGCGCCCCACTCAAAACTGCCTGCTAAGGTACCTACAACAGAATATCCATGAGGCGATTAGACCATAAAACGGTCTGGTCGCCTCTTTTTTTGAAATTTTTTCTGAGGGTAGGGCTCAAGAAGTGAGCCCTAAACGGTAATAAAACGGCGCAGTAAGGCTGCATAAGAGCATCTGACATGACGGTATTTTTTATAAAAGTACGAAATAACGATGCTTTATGTGCTGCTTTTTAGAGCTCATCTGATGAACTGGTGATTTGAGGTGTTCTCGGTTATCATGTAGTCAGTTCAAGGGACGACCCCCCAAAAAGGCAAGTTCTAAGAACAAAAAATAATATCGTAAGCCCGGTTCTAGAGAGGGTTGAGGATACCATAACGGAGTTTTACCATCCGGCAGACGCTGTCTGCTGCGGTAGAACGACCGGTCTATGGGTGTACCTCCCATCTCTGGAATCGGGCCTTTTGGCGTTTTGCAGGCTGGTTCAGTGCATGGCGTGAACCCTTCTATCCAGTCTCCGTCATCGGTATCCTTCCCCTCCCTGAGTCCGGGGGAAAGGACACGAAAATGACTGACATGATGAACTGCGTGGACAAGCTGCTGGAGAAGATCACCGGCTACAAGCAGCGCATGGCTGTGAACCCCTGCGGTGATTATCGTTAGCCTTCCAAATTTTCGACTTTTTACGCTTTATCGAAAATTTGGAGGTTTAACATGGGCTTCAACTATGGTTTGGAAAAGAAGAATTTTGATAGTCAGTGGGCTGTGACCCGCAAGCAGTATGAAGATGCCGGTATGAGCAGCGAAGCGATTCAGGCAATGTACGATTACGACTGGTCTGTTTTTAACGCTAATCGTTCTTACCAGAACCATACGCAGGAAATGGCAGCGCCGTCCTTTGAACAGAGCGAAGAATCCTACTCGCCTTTGATGAACAAGTATCAGGAAGCCGTTTCCGTTACGGATCACTACCGCGAAACCAAGAGCCGCTTCACATGGATTGGCGAAATCGAGGACGAACGGTTGCTGTCTGCGCTGGAAAATCTGAAAGACGAAGATTTGGAAATTATCACCATGTACGCCTATGAGGGATATGACATTACTGAAATTTCTAAAGTCTACGGCGTATCTCGCCCCACTATTAGAATCAAAATTAAGCGAATTACTAATTTTTTGAAAAACTTCAATTTCAATGCTACGAATTGACCCGTCTCGATGGCTCGTAAGTGAAGGGACAATTTCCCAAGCGGCACTCACCGCAGGGCAAAGCGTCCGACTTCATGATCCTTGAAAATTAAGCGGAACATCCGGCAGCGGGCTTTGCACATAACAACATGGAGGTACAATTTTGCAGCAAAACTGGAAATTCCAACGTGGAGACATTTTCTTCACCCGTTTCGACAACGCCATCGGTTCAGAGCAAAGCGGGAATCGTCCGGCGGTCATTCTTCAGAATGACGTGGGCAACTATCACTCACCGACCCTGATCGTTGCGACCATGACAAGCAAGGCGGAAAAGAAAGTAAACCAGCCGACCCACTGCCTGTTGGAAAACGCAGGGTTGAATATGCCGTCCGTTGTGCAGGCAGAGCAGATCTTCACCATCGACAAGAGCCGGGCGCTGAAGTATCTGGGGCATCTGACCCCGGAGGAAATGCGCCGGGTGGACGATGCAGTGCGTATCAGCCTTGCGCTGAACCCCATGGGCAGCATCCAGCAGATGGAGCCTATCCGGCGCTCTACGGCGGTTTACGCGCCGCCTGAGGTGGTGGATGGCAAACCGCCTGTCTACCCCTATACGCCCATCCGGTCGTCCTTTGAGAACGCCGGAAGCATCGAGGAAATGATGCTGTACACCGAGTTGCAATCCGCGGTTCATGCCATGATCCAGCGGTTGGAATACAGCTTCACCTTCAATCCCAGCCTGCTCACCATCCCGAAGCGGAAGCAGCAGGTGGCTGAGATCTTAGAGGAAGCCGAGAAGTACATTTGGAGAATCAAGGAGGAAATGCGATGCGCCTGAACGACAACAATTCTTTCATCGGCATCAACCCGCCGTACCAGCTTCTGGTCATCCACAGCAGCAAGCTGATCTATCCCCGCGAACTCTACCAGCGGGGCGTGGAGCGCAAGCGGGTGGAACTGATCGCCAGGGACTTCAACGAGTACATCGTCAACGAGCCGAAGGTCAGCTTCCGCAACGGCAAACACCGTCATTCACTATCACGCCAACATCCGCAAATGCTTACAGTGTGCTTTTCAGATCGGCATGATCCGTTCCAACCCCGCAGACCGCGTTGAACGTCCTCGTAAGGAAAAGTTCAAGTCGGAGGTCTACAAGGCAGAGGAACTGGAACAGCTCTTCACGGCGATCCAAGGCGACCCGGCAGAGTTCGGCGTCATCATGGCGGCCTTCTACGGGCTGCGCCGCAGCGAGATAAAATGCAGAAGCTGCCGCACAAAAAAAGAATCGCCCCATTTCCTGAGCGGTATACCATACGGACTGGCAAATGGGGGCGGTTCACGTTTCCGGAGCATTCTTTGGCAGGGCCGTGCTGTTCGACCCGCTCACACGCCGCAGATAAAAAAGAAAACTCCCCCAGACAAGCTGGGGGAGTTTTTTTATGCCGGTGGTGGGGGTCGAACCCACACGTGTTATTAGCACAAGGGATTTTGAGTCCCCCTCGTCTGCCATTCCGACACACCGGCGCATCGGTTTGAACGACTTTTATTATACCGGATTCCCTGGGCAAAATCAAGAGAAAGTTTGCGTCTTTTTTCAGATCGTCCCGCATGGCGTAAAATACATGACTCCGGTTCTTGCCCGGCGGCGCCGGCTGTGCTACACTAAGGTCAGATCAAAACGTAAATGATACCCACAAGGAGGAAACTGGACTTTGAAACATCTGCATTCTTTTGCCCGCCGCGCGGCGGCTTTTCTGCTGGCGGCGGTGCTGTGCGTCTGCATCCCGGCGGCAGCGGCTTCGGCTGCCACCACCATCGGCGGGGCCGATACCACCCTGATCCCTGCAGAGGACGAAAACTGCCTCAGCTGGCTGTTTGGCTCCAAGGATAAGATCACCATGCCCTACCTGAACATCAAGGGGCAGGGGCTCAAGCGCAATGTTACGCTGGATCTTGAGGACTGTCTGGTGGGCATCACCTATACCGAGCTTGGCTCCATTGGCAGCTATGTCAGCGCCAGCGCCGCGCAGCAGGCGTGGAAGGCGCAGGCAGTGGCCATCCACTCTTATCTGGAATACCACAAGCAGTACGGCTCGTCCACCAATGCGCTGATCTATACCCCGGTCGATCAGATCCCGGCCTCTGCCCGCAATGCCATCCGCAAGGCGGTGCAGGCGGTCAAGGATGAGGTGCTGGTGTACAACGGCAGCGTGTGCGATGCGGTATGGTCGGCCAGTGCGGGCTACAACACCCAGACCGGTGTGTACGGTACCTGCGCCAGTCTGGACGCATGGGGCACGGATGTGCCCTACCTGCAAAGCGTGGAAAGCCCCTACGAGGAGCAGTACCACAAGCTGCTGCGCCGGGTGATCGGCAAGGACTACACCTATATAGAATACAACGACAGCCGCACCGGCGAGCCCTACCAGAGCGCCGACACCACCCACAAGGATCTGGGCGGCTTTGTGCAGTACAACACGCTGGTGTCCAACGGACGCAGCTACCGGTATATCAACCAGTTCGTTTCCTCCCGCTACTGCTTCGATTTCGGCACCGATGCCAGCGGCACCCCCTGCATGACCTACTACGGCTATGGTCATGGCGTGGGCATGAGCCAGTGCGGCGCAGTGGGCTACGCCGCCGAGGAGGGCATGAACTACAAGCAGATCCTGCAGCACTACTATACCGGGGCGAAGATCCGTACCAGCACTACCCGCAGCGGCGGACTGTTCGGCTGGCTGGCGGGATTGTTCCGATGAACGTGTTTCACTGAAATTTTGGAAAAACCTTCTCAAACGCCGCAAGATTTGGTATACTATATCCGTTTGTGAAAAATGAACGGGAAACATAACTGCGTAGAAAAGCGCACGGATTGGAGTATCAGCATGGAGTTGGATCAGGAAAAGCAGAATCAGGAGGCCGCCGAGCGCTGCCGTGCACTGGCACAGCGCATCGTGCGGGAGCTGGCTCCCCGCAGCGTACAGGTGCTGGAGGACAGCGGGCTGCTGGAAAAAGCTTTTTGTAAAATGAATACTGCGGTGGTGCAAAGCGCCCCGGAGCTGCTGGTGGTGGCAGACCCCCAGTGGGTCACCCTGCCCGCCGTACAGGCGGAAAAAGTGCTGCTGGTGTGCGCAGAGTACGCCGGCATGGCAGACTGCGCAAAGCAGCTTGCTGCGCAGGGCTTCTGCCGGGAGCTGGCGTGGAAGGACCGCGGTAAGGAGCAGCTGACGGCGCTGTTCTGCCGCATGGCTGCCCCGGAGCTGCCGGAGCTGGAAAACGGCTACGAGCAGCAGCTGGACGTTTTGCGGGAGCGTACCCTGCTGGCTGAGCGCACTGCCGCCCAGCAGGCTGCCCAGCTGGAACGGCTGCGCAGCGACCTTTCCCTGAGCCGCAGCCACGAGCAGGAACTGGAAAAGACCCTGAACAGCGTGGTCAACTCCACCTTCTGGAAGGCCAGCTGGCCGCTGCGGTATCTGGTAAGCAAGTGCCGCCAGCTGTGGCGCACCTTCCCGCTGTTCGTCTTTTTTGCCACCCTGCGCCGGGTGGGCTTTGCGGGCGTAATGGCACAGGCCAAGGCCAAAAAGGAGTACAAAAAGCTGTTTCCGGGCAAGGCGATGCCCGCCGACCGCTTTGCGGACGTGGAGCTGCTGGTAAAACAGGCCGCAGACCAGCCCGCTGCACCGTGCATCAGCATCGTAGTGCCGCTGTACAACACCCCCCACGATTTTCTGGTGGAGCTGCTGGACTCGGTGCAGAACCAGACCTACCGCAACTGGGAGCTGTGCATGGTGGATGCCGGACAGGACGCGGACGTGGGAGCCCTCGTGCAGGAGCGTGCCCGCACCGACAGCCGTATCCGCTACCGGAAACTGGACAGCAACGAGGGCATTGCGGGCAACACCAATCAGGGTTTTGCCCTTGCCACCGGTGACTATATCGCTCTGCTGGACCATGATGACATTTTGCACCCCTGCGCACTGTGGTATGTGGCGGAAGCCATCGCCAAGCAGGGTGCGGACTTTGTGTACACCGACGAAGTGACCTTTGAAGGGGACATCGACCATCTGACGGTCTACCACTTCAAGCCGGATTATATGCTGGATAACCTGCGCTCCAACAACTATATCTGCCACCTGAGCGTGTTCAGCGCGGCGCTGCTGGCAAAGGTGGGCGGCGACGAGCGGGCAGAGTTCAACGGCAGTCAGGATTACGACCTCTACCTGCGCCTGACCGAGCAGGCGGAAAAGATCGTGCACATCCCGCACCTGCTGTACTACTGGCGTTCCAGCCCTGCCAGCGTGGCCAGCAACATCTCTGCCAAGACCTATTGTCTGGAAGCAGCCATGAAGGCGCTGCGCGCCCACTACGACCGCATGGGCGTGCCGGTGGACGCGGTGACCATGGTGCCCAATACCCCGGGCTTCTACAAGACCGATTACACCATCACAAAGCCCGGGCGGGTCAGCGTGCTGATCCCCAGCTGCGACCATTCGGGCGATTTACGGGTGTGCGTGGAGTCCATCTACCGCAAGACCACCTACCCGGATTTTGAAGTCATCATCATCGAGAACAACAGCAAGGAGCCTGCTACCTTCCGCTGCTACGAGCAGCTGCAAAAGGAGCACCCGGACACCCTGCATGTGCTCACATGGCAGGGCACCGGCTTCAATTACAGCGCCCTGAACAACTTCGGCGCACGCGCCGCCACCGGCGAGTATCTGCTGCTGCTCAACAACGATACCGAGGTCATCTCGCCCCGCTGGATGGAGGAGATGGTCATGTATGCCCAGCAGGACCGTGTGGGCTGCGTGGGCGCAAAGCTGCTCTACCCGGACAATACCATCCAGCACGCGGGCATCGGCTTCGGCTTCCTGACGCTGGCGGCGCACATGCACAAGAACTTCCCTGTGGGGCACCCCGGCTATATGGGACGGCTGGTCTATGCGCAGGATGTGTACGCAGTGACCGCCGCCTGCCTGATGGTGCGCAAGGACGTGTACGAGCAGGTGAACGGGCTGGACGAGAGCTTTGCCGTGGCCTTCAACGACGTGGACTTCTGCGTGCGTGTGCGGGAGGCGGGCTACACCAACGTGTTCACCCCCTTTGCCCAGCTGTACCACTACGAGAGCAAGAGCCGCGGGCTGGACGAAAGCCCTGCCAAGCGCAAGCGCTTTGCCTCTGAGGTGGAGCGCTTCCAGAAGCGGTGGGCAAAGCAGCTGGCTGCGGGCGACCCCTGCATGAACCCCAACTTTGACCTGATGAAGGAGGACTTCAGCTTTGACATCAAGCCGCTGGAGTGAGCCTTTGACCCAAACCGAACCGAAAGGGGGAACGCAGATGGAGCTTTCGGCCTGTATCGTGGTGTATAACGGTGCCGGGGAGGCCATCAGGGCCGCGCAGACCGTGCTGGACTGCACCCGCCGCTACCCGCTCACCTTATATCTGGTGGATAACGCCAGCCCGGACGGCAGCGGCCAGCAGCTGACCGCCGCTGCCAAGGACGGCACCCTGCGCACCGCCCCCGGGCAGACGGTGCAGGTGCTCTGCCGGCTGGAAAACGGCGGCTTCGGCACCGGGCACAACACGGTGCTCTCGCTGCTGCACAGCCGGGTGCACTTTATCCTGAACCCGGATATCCAGCTGACGGCGGACACCCTGAGCGACCTTGCGGACTGGATGGCGGCGCACCCCGGCGTGGTGATGACCCGCCCGGGGCTGACCTTCCCGGACGGCAAGCCCCAGCAGCTGCCGCTGCGCCGGTGCAACGTGCGCGCCATGGTCTACCGCCAGCTGCCCTGTCTGCGCTTCTGGGCAAAGTACAACGACCGTTACCTGATGGCAGACAGGGACCTGACAAAGCCCACCGAGATCGAGTTCTGCACCGGCAGCTTTTCGGCGGTGGACACTGCAGCTTTCAAGGCCGTGGGCGGCTTTGACGAGGGGTACTTCATGTATGTGGAGGACGCCGATCTGACCCAGAAGATGCGCACCCGGGGCAAGGCGTATCTGGTGCCCCAGTACACCGCCATCCACGCATGGCACCGCGCGGCGCACCGCAGCCTGAAACCTTTTTTGTGGCAGCTGCGCAGCCTGCTGCGCTACTTTTCCAAGTGGGGCTTTGCGTGGTGAGCGGAGAAGAAAAATAGTGTTTTTGATTCGCAGAAAGCGGTGTGCCGACGGCACACCGCTTTCTGCCGTTTCCGCCTCTTGCATTTTGCGTGCTTTCATAGTAAAATAAAGTGTACTGCCATCGTCTTTTGCAAAAATGCGGCCTTGGCAGACTCAAAATTGTTTACAGCGGACGCAGCTCCGCTTTGAATTAAGCTGCACATCTTTTTATAAGAAAAAAGGAGTGCACAAGTATGAAAGGCATTATTCTCGCCGGCGGTGCCGGCACACGGCTCTATCCCTTGACCATGGTCACCAGCAAGCAGCTGCTGCCGGTCTACGACAAGCCCATGATCTACTATCCGCTGTCCACCCTTATGCTGGCGGGCATTCAGGATATCCTGATCATCTCTACCCCTACCGATACGCCCCGCTTTGAGGCGCTGCTGGGCGATGGCAGCCAGTACGGCATCCATCTGCAGTATAAGGTGCAGCCCTCTCCGGATGGTCTGGCACAGGCCTTTATTCTGGGCGAGGAGTTCATTGGCGACGACTGCTGCGCCATGATCTTAGGCGATAATATTTTCTACGGCAACGGCTTCTCCAAGCTGCTCAAGAGCGCCGTGGCCAACGCAGAGAACAAGGGCCGCTGCACCGTGTTCGGCTACTATGTGCAGGACCCCGAGCGCTTTGGCATCGTGGAGTTCGACAAGGACGGCAAGGTGCTCAGCGTGGAGGAAAAGCCCCAGCATCCCAAGTCCAACTACGCCATCACCGGCCTGTACTTCTACAACAAGGAAGTGGTGCAGATGGCAAAGCAGGTAAAGCCCTCTGCCCGCGGCGAGCTGGAGATCACTTCCCTGAACGATATGTACCTGAAGAAGGATGAGCTGGATGTGCAGCTGCTGGGCCGCGGCTTTGCATGGCTGGACACCGGCACGATGGAGAGCCTTGTGGAGGCTGCCGACTTTGTGCACATGATCGAGAAGCGTCAGGGCATCAAGATCAGCGCACCGGAGGAGATCGCTTTCAAGTACGGCTGGATCGACCGCGACACCTTGCTGGAAAGCGCCGAGCGCTACGGCAAGAGCCCCTACGGCCAGCATCTGAAGAACGTGGCCGACGGCAAGCTGCGCTACTAAGCATAAGGAAAGGCACATTGGTATGAAAATCATTGTCACAGGCTGCAAGGGGCAGCTGGGCACAGAGCTGCTCAAGCAGCTGCAGGAGGGCCGCAGCGAGCTGGGCCCCATCCCCGAAAAGCTGCTCAACGCTACGGTGATCCCGGTGGATCTGCCGGAGCTGGATATCTCCAATTACAGGATGGTGGATGAGTTCGTGCGGCGCAACCGCCCGGATATCATCATCAACTGCGCCGCCTACACCAACGTGGACGGGTGCGAGGTGCACCACGACGATGCCTTTAAGGCAAACGCCCTTGGCCCCCGCAATCTGGCGCAGGCTGCCGAAAAGACCGGCGCACGGCTGGTGCACGTTTCCACCGACTATGTGTTCTCCGGCCGGGAGAACGGCGGCATCCCGCAGGATGAAGCCACCCTGCCCGGGCCCATCAGCGCCTACGGCTCCACCAAGCTCATGGGCGAAAAGTATGTGGAGCGGTTCTGCCACCGCCACTTCATCGTGCGCACCGCGTGGCTGTACAGCTACTACGGCAAAAACTTCGTCAAGACCATCGTGAACGCGGGCAAAAAGTTCGGCAAGCTGGAAGTGGTCAACGACCAGTGCGGCAACCCCACCAACGCTGCCGACCTTGCCCACGAGATCTTGCAGCTGTGCGTGACCCACGAGTACGGCCTGTACCACTGCACCGGTGAAGGCATCTGCTCCTGGTACGATTTTGCTGCCGAGATCATCCGCCTTTCCGGTGTGGACGCTACCGTTGCCCCCTGCACCAGCGAGGAGTACAAGGCAAAGCACCCGGACAGCGCCGACCGCCCCAAGTGGAGCGCGCTGGACAACCGGATGCTGCGCTGCACCGTGGGCAACGATGTCCGCGACTGGAAGGACGCTCTGGCCTGCTTCTTTGCCCACTGGGACGGCGAAAACGGCATGAAGGGCTGAAAAAAACTGAAAATCCCCCTGCGGAAGAACTGAGGATGTATCATGTTTGATGCGATTTTTGGCAGATCTGTCAAGATATTAAAGATCCTTGCAAAGGTGCAGTGTGTGCTGGCCTTTGTGCTTGCATCCATGCTGTGCGGCGCGGTCCATGAAATGCTGAAGCCCTTTAGTCGGTTTTCAGCCATCGTGCTGGGGCTGGTGGTCGCCGTGGTGTTCTGGGTGCTGCAAATGTTCCTTGCATGGGCGCTGTACGCCTTTGCGGAGCTGGTGGAGTACACCAAAGCCACCCATGAGGAGCTCAGCAGCATGAGTGCGGGTCTGGCACGGTACACCCAAGCCACTTATGAGGAGCTTCACAGCATGAACAAAGGGCTGGAAGCATACACCAAGGCCATGGGCAAGACCATGAACAGCATGAACAAGAACCTCTACCTTGTGGCAAAGCACTGCTGCGCCGAGGAGGAACGCGTCCGCGCCGCAGCCCGCCCGCAGTCCGGGAACAACAACAAATAAATAAAGAGGGATACTGACCTATGAAAACCTATCTGATCACCGGCTGTGCCGGTTTTATCGGTTCCAACTTTGTGCACTATATGCTCAAGAAATACCCGGAGATCCTGCTGGTCAATCTGGATAAGCTGACCTACGCGGGCAATCTGGAAAACCTGAAGGACGTGGAGGGCGACCCCCGCCATGTGTTCGTGCAGGGCGACATCTGCGACAAGGAGCTGGTGGAGAGCCTGTTTGCAAAGTACGATTTCGACTACGTCATCAACTTTGCCGCCGAGAGCCATGTGGACCGCTCCATCAAGAACCCCGAGATCTTTGTGCAGAGCAACGTGATGGGCACCGTCAACCTGCTGCAGCGCGCCAAGGAGGCATGGTACGACGCCGATGCCAAGACTTGGAAAGAGGGCAAGAAGTACCTGCAGGTGTCCACCGATGAGGTGTACGGCGCTCTGGGTGCGGACGGCTTCTTTATGGAGACCACGCCGCTGTGCCCCCACAGCCCCTACTCCTCCTCCAAGGCCAGCGCCGATATGTTCGTCATGGCCTTCCACGACACCTACGGTATGCCGGTGAACATCACCCGCTGCTCCAACAACTACGGCCCCTACCAGTTCCCGGAGAAGCTGATCCCCCTGATGATCAACAACGTCAAGCACCACAAGCAGCTGCCCGTCTACGGCGACGGTATGCAGATCCGCGACTGGCTGTATGTGGAGGATCACTGCAAGGCCATTGATATGGTGGCAAACGGCGGCAAGATCGGCGAGGTGTACAACGTGGGCGGCCACAACGAGCGCCCCAACATCTTCATCGTCAAGACCATCATCAACCAGCTGCACGACCGCCTGCAGGACGAGGGCATCAGCGAGGAGCTGATCAAGCACGTTGCCGACCGTCTGGGCCACGACCGCCGCTACGGCATCGACCCCACCAAGATCAAGAACGATCTGGGCTGGTACCCCGAAACTCCCTTTGAGAAGGGCATCGTGCTGACCATTGACTGGTACCTGAACCATCAGGAGTGGATGAACCACGTCACCAGCGGCGATTACCAGAACTACTATCAGGATATGTACAAGAATAAGTAAGAGCCTGTAAATTTAAACTCCCTCTGCATCTCACGGTGCAGGGGGAGTTTTTTGCTGTCATTCCCGTTACGACCCCTCCCGTGAAAATGGAATAGCGGAGCGTCCGCAGACGCTCCGCTATTCCGAAATTAAAAATCTTTTTTCCGCTGATTATGGCCAGAGCAAAGCGGAGGCCATTCTAAATCGTCCCGCCTTGGGTGGTCTCCACCACAAAATCCGCGCTTTCGGCAACGCCGTACTGCGCAAAATACCCCTCCTCCAGCGGCACCCACCGGGCGGCAAAATCCGCGTAGCGTGCGCCCTCCCGCGCCTGTAAGCGCCGGGTCTGCTCGGCCTTGGTGCAGGTCACGAACACCCGCAGCGTCTCGTAGGGGCGCAGCAGCGGGTGGTGGCTGTAACTGCCCTCTAAGATCACCAGCGGCTGCGCGGGCAGCTGTGCCGGGGGCAGATAAGCCCCCTCCCGGCAGCTGTACGCCCGGTAGGCTACGGGCTGCCCCGCGTAGGCCGGGCGCAGGGCTTCGTCCCGCAGACGGGTAAGGTCCATGTTGGCGCAGGGGGTGTGTGCCCAGTCCGGGCTGCGCCGGGCGGGCGGCAGGTAGAAATCATCCGTGCGCAGCAGGGTGCAGCCGGGCAGCTGCGCCGCCAGTGCGTTGGCAAGGGTGGTCTTGCCGCTGCCGCAGCGGCCGTCCAGCGCCAGCACCAGCGGGCGGGTGGGCTTTTGCGCCAGCGCGGCGCTAACCAGCGCAGACAGGGTGGACGCGGTGATGGGTGTGGGCATGGGTTTGGCCTCCTTGGCAGGGGTGCGCCCCAAGGGGCAGACCCGATAATACCCCGATTATACCATAACCGCCGCCGGAAGGGTAGCGCGGGTGTGGTTTGCCATAAATAACTTTTTTGCCGGAAAGGCTTGACACGCCCCGCTGCGGTGTGGTACACTACTGTCGTTAGAAACAACTAACCATGTGAGACCCCACCGGCAGTGCCCGCAGCCCGGGTGTGCTGCTTCTTTTTTGGGGTGATGGTTAGCTGCGTCTTACTTATAACCGCCCGGCATCCGGGGCACACTGACCCCGACACCGCCGCCAAAGGAGAACCGCCATGGAGCGTGATTTTGAGACCGTAATGATCGAACAATGTGCCCCGGTACTGGCGGGGCTGAAGCCTGCGGGGCTGTTCCGCTACGAAACGCGCAACCGTGCCGACCTTGCCCGGCGGGTGGCGGGCTGGAACGCCCAGCTGAACCCCAAGGGCTTGCAGGTGCGGGTGCTGCGGGGGTGCATCGCTACCCGGCAGTATCTGGTGTACGTCTACCGCGCCGCCAAGCTGCAGACGGTGCTGGCAGATGCCGCTGTGCGCGGCTTTTTAGCCCGGGAGGGCTACCGTCTGCCGGAAGATGCCGCGGACTGCAACGCGCTGCTGGACCAGCTCAGCCTGCGGCTGTGCTGCGCGGCGGAGGCGGCGGATTTCCCCCACGAGATCGGGGTATTTCTGGGTTATCCGCTGGAAGATGTGGAGGGCTTCATCCGCCACCGGGGCAAGTGCTTTACCTGCTGCGGATGCTGGAAGTCCTACGGCGACCCCGCCGCCGCCCGGCAGCACTTTGATCAGCTTGCCAAGTGCACGGCGGTGTACCTGCGGCTGTTCCACAGCGGCACGCCCATTTTAAAGCTGGCAGTGGCCGCCTGAAAAATTGATATTCTCTTTTCAAATACTCTCTTTTATCCTGGCAACTCTCCTATGCTTCCGACACAGGAGAGAGCGATCCTCCTTTTTACACATGACCGCCCGGTGCAGTTTTGACCCCTGCGCCGGGCGGTCGTGTGTTTGGGGGAATGCACTCCCGCGCGGGGTGGGACGATTTTGAATGCGCTCCGCGTTGCTCTGCGCATAAATAGCGGAAAGATTATTTTTATTTCGCAATTCTGGAAAATCTGCGGATTTTCCAGAATTGCCTTTTCACGGGAGGAGTCATTCTCCGTCACCCTGCCCTATAAAAGGGCAAAACGACCCCCTGAAAATGTAAACATTGGCTAACTTTAACTCAAGAAATAGAGTTAGTCATTGATGATTTTGATAAAAATGTGGGCCGGTTCCGGCATAAAATTTGTTTGTTCATATAAACTAACTATGAGATATGAAAAATCTATTGACAAGCCGGGTTAGCAGTGGTAAACTATCTACGCTGATAGTTACGGCTGACTAACCACCGCAGCATCACATCATTTTTATGGAAGGGGAGCACAGCGATGATGCCTTTGACGATGACAAAAGCAGGCGAGACCGTCACCATCCGCAGGATCAGCGGCAAGGACGAGGTGCGGCTGCATCTGGCCGAGCTGGGGTTCGTGGTTGGCAGCGAGGTGACCGTGGTCAACGAGATCGCGGGCAACCTGATCGTGCAGGTCAAGCAGAGCCGTCTGGCACTGGATAAGACCATGGCAAGCCGCATCATGGTGGACTGAGGCAGCGCCTTCCCGGTGCTGCATGAGATACTGCAAGGGAGGAACGAGTACGATGAAAACACTGAAAGACGTAAAGGTGGGCGAGACCGCCACCGTGGCACGGCTGCACGGCGAAGGCCCGGTGAAGCGCCGCATCATGGATATGGGCATCACCAAGGGTGTGCAGATCTATGTGCGCAAGGTGGCGCCGCTGGGCGACCCCATGGAGCTTACCGTGCGCAACTACGAGCTGAGCGTGCGCAAGGCCGACGCTGAGATGATCGAAGTAGTCTGATAAGACCAAAGGGAGGAAAGGTATCCGCAATGAGCATTAAAATTGCACTGGCCGGCAACCCGAACTGCGGCAAAACGACCCTGTTCAACAACCTGACCGGCTCCAACCAGTACGTGGGCAACTGGCCCGGCGTGACCGTGGAAAAAAAGGAAGGCAAACTGAAGGGCGACAAGGACGTTGTCATTCAGGATCTGCCCGGCATCTACTCGCTGTCTCCCTACACGCTGGAAGAGGTGGTCTCCCGTACTTACCTTGTGAAGGAGAAGCCCGACGCCATCCTGAACATCATCGACGGCACCAACATCGAGCGCAACCTGTACCTGACTACCCAGCTCATCGAGCTGGGCATCCCGGTGGTGATGGCTGTGAACATGATCGACTTGGTGCGCAAGAACGGCGATAAGATCGACCTGAAGAAGCTGAGCGCAGAGCTGGGCTGTCAGGCTGTGGAGATCAGCGCCCTGAAGGGCGAGGGCACCGAGGCTGCCGCCAAGGCTGCGGTAGCCGCCGCCAAGGCCGCCAAGACCGGCGAGCTGCCCCATGTGTTCACCGGCAGTGTGGAGCACGCCATTGCCCACATCGAAGAGTCCATTCAGGGCAAGGTGGATGACCGCTTCCTGCGCTGGTACGCTGTCAAGCTGTTCGAGCGGGACGACAAGGTGCAGGATGAGCTGAAGCTGGACAAGACCCTGATGGATCACATCGACGAGCACATTCAGGACTGCGAAAAAGAGATGGACGATGACGCCGAGAGCATCATCACCAACCAGCGCTATGCCTACATCAACACCGTGGTGGGCAAGGCTGTCAAGAAGAAGGCCCGCGTGGAGCACCTGACCGTTTCCGATAAGATCGACCGGATCGTCACCAACCGTGTGCTGGCACTGCCCATCTTTGCAGTGGTGATGTACCTGATGTACTCCCTGTCCATGGGCACCTCCATTGCGGACGGCGGCTGGGCCATCGGTACCTTTGCCACCGACTGGACCAACGATGTGCTGTTCGGCGAGATCGTGCCGAACGCGCTGGGCGGCTTTTTGGAGAGCATCGGCGTGGCAGGCTGGCTGTACGGCCTGATCATGGACGGCATCGTGGCCGGTGTGGGCGCGGTGCTGGGCTTTGTGCCCCAGATGCTGGTGCTGTTCTTCCTGCTGTCCATCCTCGAGGACGTGGGCTATATGTCCCGCGTGGCCTTTATCATGGACCGTATCTTCCGCAAGTTCGGCCTTTCCGGCAAGAGCTTCATCCCGGTGCTGGTGGGCACCGGCTGCGGCGTGCCGGGCGTTATGGCAAGCCGTACCATCGAGAACGAGCGTGACCGCCGCATGACCATCATGACCACCTGCTTCATCCCCTGCGGCGCTAAGATGCCTATTATCGGCCTGATCGCCGGTGCACTGTTCGGCGGCTCTCCGCTGGTGGCAGTGTCTGCCTACTTCATCGGCATGGCTGCCATCATCTGCTCCGGCATCATCCTGAAAAAGACCAAGATCTTTGCCGGTGACCCCGCTCCCTTCGTTATGGAGCTGCCTGCTTACCATGTGCCTGCTTGGGGCAACGTGTTCCGTGCTACCTGGGAGCGCGGCTGGTCCTTCATCAAGCGTGCCGGTTCCGTCATTCTGCTTGCGACCGTCGTGCTGTGGTTCCTGCAGGGCTTTGGCTTCGAGAACGGTGCATTCGGCATGGTCGAAGATCAGGACAACTCCGTTCTGGCTGCCATCGCCACCAAGATCGCATGGATCTTTGCACCTCTGGGCTTTGGCAACTGGAAAGCAACCGTCGCTTCCGTGTCCGGCCTGATCGCCAAGGAGAACGTGGTGGGCACCTTCGGCGTGCTGTATCACTTCGGCGGCGAGCTGTCTGAGAACGGCGACGAGATCTGGGCTGCTGTTGCGAAGGACTACACCGCTCTGTCGGCTTACGCCTTCATGATCTTCAACCTGCTGTGCGCTCCCTGCTTCGCTGCTATGGGCGCCATCAAGCGCGAGATGAATAACGGCAAGTGGACGGCCTTTGCCATCGGCTATATGTGCGCACTGGCCTACTGCGCAGCGCTGGTGGTGTATCAGCTGGGCGGCCTTATCACCGGCGAGGTGCACTTTGGCCTGTTCACCGTGGTGGCTGTTGTGGTGCTGGCAGCGTTCATCTACCTGCTGGTGCGCCCCAACAAGTACGCCGACAACAACGAAGTAAAGCTGGATACTTCCCGTATCTGATAGAAACGAAAGGGTGTATGCTGTATGATGGAATTTATTGCTACAAACTTTAATCTGCCCACCATCATCGTGGCAGCGCTGGTGTTCGGCGCGCTGGGCTGGGTCGTATGGCACACCCACAAGCACGGCGGCGGCTGCAGCTGCGGCGGCGATTGCAGCCACTGCAAGGGCTGCCACTGAGCACTGAACGGAACACTGAACCGCAAGGAGCGCGGGCTGAAACTCTCGGCTCGCGCTCTTTTTTAAGCAAAACAAAGTTAGCTTATGATAACACCGGGCAGACCCCGGCGCGTAAAAAGGAGAGTGACCGGTATGCAGCTGACCGCAGCGCATCTGCGCTATCTGCTGGCCATCTACGAGGTAAGCCGCACCCATCTGGACATCAGCTCCCGCAGCATTGCGGAAAAGCTGGGGGTGACAAAACCCTCGGTGGTGCGCATTTTGAACCTGCTCATGGAGCAGGGCATGATCGTAAAGGAGTACTACGGTAAAATTTACCTGACCGACCGCGGCATCTGGGTGGCAAAGCGGGTGCAGCAGGAGCTGGACGCCATTCTGGCGCACTTTCCGCCGGTGAGCGGGGAACTGACGGGCGAGGAGCAGTGGAACGCCGCCCTTGCCATGACCAGCGCCCTGCCCCAGCGCCTTTTTACCGCCGACTATGAGCGGATGGTGGAAGAGGAGGAGGCTCCCTCCGTCAAAGCCTGACGGCTTTGCCAGCTCCCTCCCAGAGGGAGCGAACCCTCTCCGTCTTTGCTTCGCAAATCCACCTCCCCCGAAAGGGGGAGGTTTTGCTCTACTTACCGGAAGGTGCCGAAAAGTTTCCCGCCGCCGCTGAAGCCTTCACCCGCCGGGGGAAGGTGGCGTGCAGCGCCGGATGAGGGGCAGCACCCATTAGCCTTGCTGCCCCCTCCCCGTGAAAATGCAAATGCCGGACAGCTTGCAGGCTGCCCGGCATTGTGCGTTGTGTTTATTTTTTGATCGCCCGCAGGATGCGGTTGGCGATGTACTTATGCCCGCTCACGGTGGGGTGGGCGTCGGTGGCGGTCATGGCAAAGGGGATGGGCACATAGGTCACGTTCTCGTTCTGGGCGGCAAGGTCCTTGCTGAGGGCATTCAGCCGCCGGAACAGCTGTGTCCACTCCGGCAGCAGGGGCACAGGGTTCGTGTAGCCCAAAAGGATGATCTGCGCGTCCGGGTTCAGCGCCCGCAGCTGCGCCACCACCTGCGGCATATTGACGGCGGCTTCCTGATACGCCTGCTCGCAGATGGCGTCTGTGCCGCCGCCCAGCAGCAGCTGGGTGGTGGCCTGTTTTTCTTCCTTTGTCAGCCGCAGGCGGGAAAGGTCGCTGTTCAGCCGCTGCAGGTTCTCAAAGCTGGGCTCGCGCAGCACGCCGCTGACCATGGTGGCTACCAGCTGCTCGCTCTTCCAGTTGGTGGCGTTGCCCAGCGCCACAAGGGCGGGCACCAGCGCATCGTTGGAGCCGATCTGCACGCTGATGACATCCGCGCGCTTGAGGTAGTCCAGCATCTGGGGGTAGACGTAGTAGGTGCCCGCCTGCTGGTTCATCTGGGGCATTGCGCCGGTGTGCAGCATATCCGCAAGGTCGCCGGTGGTCAGCCCGGGCAGGCCAAGGTTGATGGCGTGCTGGCGGTCCAGCCCAAGGCCTTTGCCCACCAGCGAAACATAGCACTGCTCCGGGTAGCCCTCAAAGTTTGGGGCCGCGTCTATGCCGATGGCGGCTGCGGCGTACTTGAAATCCGGCAGACCCACGCCGGAAACGATGCTGTCGCCCAGCGCCACATAGGTGCGCTGAGGATCGGCAGCAGGGGCTTCCGTGTCCGGGGCAGCTGCCTCGGCGGGGGCTTCCGCGTCCGGGGCAGCTGCCTCGGCGGTCTGCTCCTGCGCGGCGGGGGCGGTCTGTTCCGGCGGCAGGGCGTCGGGCTGCTGGGCAAAGGCAGGCACAGCCAGCAGCACCAGCGCAGCGGCGCTGCACAGCCATGCGGTAAAACGAGGATGTTTCATGGAGGATTCCTTCTTTCTTAAAGGCAGACGGGACGATTGAAAATGGCCTCCGCTTGTGCTCTGGCCATAATGAGCGGAATTGGTTTTTTATTCGGGATTCAGAAAAGCCTGCGGGCTTTTCTGAATCCCCTTTTCACGGGAGTGTTCACCCCACCTCTTCTTCCAGCTTACGGTAGTCGGCCTTACCGGCGGGGGTCAGGGGCATTTCGGGAATGATCTTATAGGCCGAGGCGGCGGGCTGCACATACTCCGGCAGCTCCTCAAGGCACAGCTGGCGCAGCTCCCGCAGGATCTGGCGCTTTTTGCCGGTGGCGGCAGGCTCCAGCACCACAAAGACGAAGGGCAGACGTCCCTGGGTGTGGTCGGTATCGGCGCAGCCCACCACGCAGCACTGGTGCACGGCGGGGTGGCGGCTGATGACGTTTTCAATCATGGAGGGGAACACCTTGAAGCCGTCGTGCCGGATGATGATGCGCTTGATGCGGGCGTCCAGATACACAAAACCGTCCTCGTCCATGGAGCCGATATCGCCGGTGTGTGCCCACAGCTGGCCGTCGGCGTGGCGGCGCAGCAGGTAGGCGGTCTCCTCGGGCTTGTTGTAGTAGCCCTTCATGGCGGTGGGGGTGCAGATGCAGATCTCGCCGCGCTGACCGATGGGCAGCTCGGTCTCGGTGCCCGGCTCGAAGATGGAGACCACCGTGTTGACCATGGGGATGCCCACGCTGCCGGGCTTTGTCACGTTGCCGGCGGCGATGGTGGCAGCCGAGGAAACCTCGGTCATGCCGTAGCCCTTTGCCAGCGGGTACTCCACCCCGTGGGCTTTGAGGAACCGGTTCACCGTCTGCTCCGCGCCCAGCGAGAGGGAATCGCCTCCGGCGGCGTAGTTGCGGATGAAGGAGAGGTCTTTGTTTTTCAGCAGCGGGTCGGCGGCAAGCTGCTGGTAGTGGGTGGGCACGCCGAACATGTGCGCGGGCTTGTACTTCCACACCAGTGCGCCCAGCTTTTCCGGGTCCAGATTGGGGATGATGATGATATGCAGCCCCATGACCAGCGGCATGTGGATGCCGCAGCTGTAACCGTAGGCGATGAAGGGCGGCATCACGTTCAGCATCTTCTGCCCGCGGTGGAACAGACGGCTCTGGGCGGCAAACTCCTGTGCAAGGGCGTTGAAGCAGTAGTCGGTCAGCATAACGCCCTTGGGCGAGCCGGTGGTGCCGCCGGTGTGCACCACCACACAGGTGTGCTGGGGGTCGTAGGGCACGGCGGCGGGGCTGTGCCCTTTGCCTGCGGCGATAAAGTCCTTCCAGCGCAGCACGTTGGAAGCGTAGCGGTTTTTATCCGGCTCTGTCAGCTTGTAGCCCACGGCTTTGGCCAGCGGCAGGCTGTCGGCGGGGCTGAGCACCACCACCCGCTCCACGCTGGTGCGCTTTGCGGCCTGATGGCAGCGGGGGTACACCACGTTCAGGCAGATCAGCAGGCGGGACTCCACCTCCTCGATGTACTCCCGGATGCCCTCGGCGCTGTACCGGGGGTCTACCAGATTCAGGGTAGCGCCCAGCAGGTCGGCGGCGTAGAAGGTGTAGACCACCTCCGGGGTCATCACGCTGACCACCGTGATGATATCGCCCTTTTTCACCCCCAGCGCCTGCAGGGCGGCGGCGGTCTTTTTTATCTGCACGATCAGGTCGGCGTAGCTGAACTTGCGGCCGTAGTATTCCAGCGCGGTGTCGCCCAGGTGCCGCTCGTTGTTGCGGCAGACCAGCGCAAAGGCCGAGCACTCCGGCACGGATTGGTGGATGTACTTTTCGTCATAATATTTCAGCCATGGCTTTGCCTTGGAGGCGTAGACCGGCTCCTTGCCATCTTCCATCATAGGATCAGACCTTTCTTTATCATCATTCGGAGACCGGCTCTCCGAGAGCAGGTGCCGTCACGTTTGCCGGGGCAGCGCTCTGCCCGGCGGGGATGGTCTCCGGCAGGACGGCAGCGGTCTCCACGGTCTGGGCTGCGGCAGTCTCCACGGTCGGGGTGGCTTCGGCAGCGGTTCCGGCGGCGTTTTCCGCTGCCTTGGCGGCCTCCTCGGCGGCCTTGGCGGCGCGCTCGGCCTTCAGCTGCTCGGCGCGCTGACGCGCTTCCTCCTGCCGTTTCAGGGTGCGCGCCTTGATGCGGCACACCGAGCACAGACCCTCGGCGCTGTCCGGGGCAATGGGCTTGCCGCACTGCTTGCACAGGGTCTTGGTGCACTTGTGCAGCACCACAGGGCCAAGGGTGGTCAGCTGGTACAGCTTCATGCCGTCAAAGCCCTTGTTGGAGCACACGTTCATGCACACGCCGCACTCGCTGCACTTCCACGGGGTAAGCACCATGCGGGTCTGGCCATTGGGCATCTCCTCAAACTTCAGGGCATTGGCGCGGCAGGCTTTTTCGCACCGGCCGCAGCCGAAGCAGTTGTCGGTGAACTTGGGCATATAGTAGCCGTACTGCAGGGGCGTTTCCATGGCGGCTTTCAGCTGCTTTGTGCGCTGGTGCAGCAGCAGGCGGAAGTCCACCCCGCTGTCCTCTTCGCTGCGCAGGCCGGGCAGCATTTGCAGCAGCTTTTTGGTGCCGCTCTTGGAGCCGTGGCTCACCTGTTCCAGCATCTCGCGGCGGGTCAGCTCCTGCACATGGTAGGGGTACTCTTTTTCCTCATACGCCAGCGAGAACCGCGCTTCAAACATCGGCTGACCGAAAAAGTCCACAAGGCGGGTCAGTTCCTTGCGCAGCTGCTCGGCGCACAGGTCGTTCTCGCACTGCCCGCAGGGGGTCAGGTCCAGCACGATCTTTTTGTTCAGCGCCAGATACGCCAGCGCCTCCCACGAGAGGGCACAGATGCAGCTGCGCACCACGGTGTTCTTGCGGCTGGACTTCTCACAGCCGATCCAGATGGTATCGTTGTCGGAATCCGCCGCGGCGGTATCCCGCTGCACCTGCTCGGGCGAAGGGGCAATGCAGCCGCTGCGGCAGGCGGAAACGCACAGTCCGCAGTCGGTGCAGGGATCCCAGTCCTTGACAAGGTTCGGGCGGGTAAAGATCTCCTCGCCGTAGGGGCAGATGTCCTTGCAGGTCGTGCAGGGCTTGCGGTGGGGGTGCAAATTCCAGCACTGGCGGCGGTTGATCTCGGGATGGCTGGTCTTCATCAGGGCATCCATTGCAGTTCTGGTAAAAAAGCCCATGGTCTTACTCCTTTTCCACAACAGAGGTAAGGGCGGCGTGGTCGAGCAGGAAACGCTGCACCTTCTGGTTGGTTACGGCGGCGGCGATGGCGTCCCGGCTGAGCACCTTGCGGATCTCTTCTTCCGGGGTGTCGTGCAGCCTGGAAAGGCGGGCGATCTCGGCGTCCACCTCCTGCTGTGTCACGGTGATCTTTTCGGCTTCGGCAATGGCGCGCACCGCCAGCATTGCCCGCAGCTGGCGCTCGGCTTCCCTGCGGTAGCCCTCCCGCACCTGCTCCGGGGTCAGCCCGGCGCTCTTGCAGTAGAGCTCCATGGTCATCTGGCTCTTGCGCAGCCGCTGGCGCAGCTGGGTCATCTGGTACTCGGCGTTCTGTGCCAGCAGCTCTGCGGGCAGCTCCACGGTCAGGTTCGCGCCTGCCATATCCAGCAGCGCCGCCCCGGCAATGCGGTCGGCGTTGGCCTCGTGGGAAAGGCGCTTTTTCTCCCGCAGGCTCTCCCGCAGGGCCTCCAAGTCCGCATAGCCCAGCGATTTTGCAAGGGCATCGTCCACCGGGGGTACCTGCTTGCGCTCCACTGTGTGCAGGCAGATCTCAAACTGCGCGGTCCTGCCGGAAAGCTCCGGCACCCGGAAATCGGCGGGGTAGGTGAAATCGAACCGGAAAGTCTCGCCCGCGCAGTGGCCGTACACGGCTTCTTCTGCGGCGGGCATCAGCTGCCCGGTGCCCAGCACCACGGTCACGGCTTCCATCCGGCTGTCCGGGATGGGCGCACCCGCGAGAAAGCCCTCGAAATCCAGCGTGACCCGCATCCCGCGGGCGGCGGGCGCATCAGTGGGCACAAAGGGCGCGTGGACCCGCGCCAGATTGCCGATATCCGCCTCTACGGCCTTATCCGATACCGGGCGCACCCGGCGGGTGAAGGCAAGCCCCTTGTACTGCCCTAAAGTGGCAGCGGGCATGGTGTTTGCAGTTTGTTCCATAGTCGAACACTCCTTTTTACAAAAGCGGCGTTACAGCCCGCGGGCGGCCAGCCAGCTTTCTGCGATCTGGGAGAACATCTCCGGGTACTGGGCATCTTCTTCTTTAAAGGCGCTCAGGTAGTACTCCACCTCGGCGCGGGTGGGGGCCACGGTGCGCCGCCAGATGGTAAAGGTGGTGCCGTTGCCCATATCAAAGGTGGCCTCCAGCGCAAAGTACTCGTCCCGCACCGCAAGGAACCTCTCGTTCAGCTTGTGGGACATCTCGCCGTTGCCCACAAAGGTCTGGGGGAAGGGGTCGGCGGTGAGGACATATTTGGCCTCGAAGAACTGCATGGGGAAGTTGTGGGTGCCCGGCACCGAGAAGCCGAAGGCCAGCTTATCGTTGATGGGGGTTGCGGGCAGCTGGCAGTTCTTGAAGTGATCCGGGCAGTACAGCATATCGTGGGGGATCATGTAGCTGATCTCGCCCTCGGCGCAGTGGGTGTCGATCCAGTTGGCAATGGCCTTGATCTGCGGCAGATCCTTGCGGTCATAGATCAGCTTGTCCAGCCGGACGAACTCCTCGGTGACTGCCAGCGGGAAGTGATCCACCAGAAAGCCCGGCAGGGCAATGGTGGTCAGGGGAGAGCAGCGCACCGAGGTGGCAAACACGAGGGTGAACACCCAGAACACGACCTTTGCCGCCCGGAAGCGGCTGATGCCCTCGGCCAGCGCCGCTGCGCCCAGCAAAAACAGGAGAAACCACCCCGGAAGGAACAGCAGCATCTGGTGGGAGCCGGTGTTCTGGATGCGGGTGAACAGCAGCATGCTCAGAAGGATCTCCAGCCCGGCAAGGCAGGGCAGCGCGGGCATTTTGCGCTTTTTCAGGCAGAACCACAGCCCCATGCCCACGAGCACAAGGTTCATCAGACCCATGCGCCAGAACTGCAGGCTGATCTCGGACACAAAGCCGCCGCCGTTATAGTAGGAATAGCGCTCGGCGTAGCTGTAAGCGAGGATGCGGCTGACCATCGGCCACAGCAGGATCAGCATGGCCACCATGCTCATCAGGCCGAACAGCACGAGGTTGCGCACCTGCAAAAGCGCCTGCTTTTTCTGCCCGGCGCGGGCAGTGCGCGCGCTGCTTACCAGCACCAGCACCGCGTAGGCAAAGTAGTAGCCCACCACAAAATATAAGTACCACCGGCGGGAAAGGATGATGGCTGCCGTGGCAGCAAACAGCAGGCAAAAGCGCACCGGCTCCAGCTTTTCAAACCGGAAGTCCAGCGTGAGCAGCAGAATGCTGAAGCCGAAGATGAGGCCGAACCAGTCCGGCTGGCTGAGCATGGCGCTCATGCGCAGCCACGGGTAGGTGACCATCCATGTCATGCCGATGAGGAAGTACCAGAAGCGGTTTTTCACCCGCAGCATCTGCCCCACCTTGATGGTAAGTCCTGCCAGCAGCACCAGCAGCATGGGCAGGATGCTGAACACCTGACAGAAGGCAAAGCTGTCGCCGGTGCGGTCGCTCAGGCAGAAGGGAAACTCCAGAAACAGGGTGATGAAGTTGGTGTAGTCCTCGGCAAAGGAGCCGAAGATGAACTGGAAGCCCGCCGCCGGGCCTTGCAGAAAGGCGGCTTCGGCCCAGTACTGCTTGTTGATATAGTTGACGTAATCCCAGATATACACAAAGCTGCGGCGGCCAAGTGCCCAGAAAAAGTAGACCAGCGCCGCCGCCCACAGGCCGACGAGCACCGCCTTGTGGAAGAGGTCAAATTTGATTCCCGCCACCCGCAGCACCAGCAGCACACAGGCAAACAGGGCAAGGTTGCACCACAGGCTCACCAGCGGAAAAAAGAACTTGCTGCCGGGCGCAGCCAGCGCAAAAACGGCCAGCAGCACCGCTGCTGCCGCCAGCACCAGCACGATTTTCGCCGCAGCGGAAACGCGGGGCTTCGTAATGGGTTCGGACATGAAATAAGACCCTCCTTGCAAAATTTCACACCTTACAGTATAACAACTCCCCGGGGCACTGTCCAGCACCCCGGCGGCGAAAAATGCAGAATGTCCCGCCGCTTTCAAAGCAGACGGGACATTTTTGCATAAATATTACTTATCGGAAACTTCCGCGGCGGCCTTAGCAGCCTTTGCCGCCTTGCGCTTTTGCGCCAGCGCCTTGTTGGCGCTCAGGCGGGCGGCGTCCGGGTTCGGGGCTTCCGGGGTAAGCCGCAGCAGATAGCTGCCCATGGCGGGCAGGTCCAGCGTCAGGGTGTAGTCCCGGCCGAACACACCGCCGTCGGTGGTGTGGAAGCTCTGCTTGCGGTGCGCCTTGTGCACGCCGCCCCAAGCACCGGCCTCGGTGTCCAGCACCAGCTCTGCGCTGCAGGGGAACTTGAGGTACAGGGGGAACTTTTTGTGGGCGTGGTCCTGGGTGTTCATCACGCAGAGCAGGTTCTGCCCGCGCCCTTTGCGCAGCCATGCGTACACACCCTCGGCGCAGCTTTCGTTTGCCACCCACTCAAAGCAGTCCGGGTTGTACTCGCCGTCATACAAAGCAGGCTCGGAAGCGTAGGTGCGGCTCAGAGCGGCAAAGTACTTCTGGAAGGCATCGTGGAAGGGGTATTCCAGCAGATTCCAGTCCAGCTCCCGCTTTTCGTCCCACTCCCGGAAGTGTGCCAGCTCGTTGCCCATAAAGTTCAGCTTTTTGCCGGGATGGGTATACATATAAAAATACAGGGTGCGCAGCTGGGCGCATTTTTCCGCGTAGCTGCCCCACAGCTTATCAATGATGGTCTTTTTGCCGTGCACCACTTCATCGTGGCTCAGCGCCAGCAGGTACAGCTCGTTGTAGAAGTAGTGCATGCTGAACAGCAGCTTGCCGTAGCAGCCCGGGCGCTCGCCGAAGGGGGTGGCAAAGTAGTCCAGCGTGTCGTGCATCCAGCCCATATCCCACTTGTAGTCAAAGCCCACGCCCTCGTAGCGGGTGGGGGCGGTCACCTTGAGGAAGTTGGTGGAGTCCTCCGCCATGTAGATGCCGGTGGGCCAGCGCTCGTTCAGGCCGTGGTTCAGGCTGCGCAAAAAGTTCACCGCGCCCTGATTTACGCCGCGGTTGGGGTCGCCCTGCCAGTACAGCGCCCGGGAGATGGCGTCCATGCGGATGCCGTCGCAGTGGTACACGTCCATCCACAGCCCGGCGGCGCTGCTCAGAAAGCTGCACACCTCCCGGCGGTAGTAGTTGAAGTTGCAGGTGCCCCACTCACTCTGTCCCACGTCGCTGTCGTACTCGTACAGGTAGGTGCCGTCAAACTTTGCCAGTGCGTCGGCGTTGGCGGCAAAGTGCACCGGCACAAAGTCCATGATGACGCCGATGCCCATGCGGTGGCAGGCGTTGACAAAGCCCGCGAACTGGGCGGGGGTGCCGTAGCGGCTGGTCACCGAAAAGTAGCCGGTGGTCTGGTAGCCCCAGCTGCCGTCAAAGGGGTGCTCGGCCAGCGGCAGCAGCTCCACATGGGTAAAGTGGTGCTCCAGCAGCCACGGAATCAGCTCCCGCGCCAGCTCCTCGTAGTTGTACCACCCGTCCGAGCCGTCCGGCTGGGTTGCGCCGGGCTTATGCTTCCAGCTGCCGGCGTGCAGCTCGTAGATGTTCAGCGGGCGGTTGCGGCATTTGTCCCGCCGCTCCATCCACGCAGTGTCGTCAAAGGTGAAATCCAGCTTTGTCAGTTTGCTGGCAGTGCCGGGGCGCAGCTCGGTGGCAAAGGCGTAGGGGTCGCTGCGCATCACGGTGCTGCCGTCCGCGCCATGCACGCGGTATTTGTACAGATCTCCTTCCGCAAGGCCGGGGATAAAGGCGCTCCACACGCCGGTATCGGCTTTTTCCATGGGCACGCCGCGCTCCCAGCCGTCAAAGCCGCCGCACACCTCCACGGCGGTGGCACCGGGTGCCCACACGGCAAAACGCCAGCCCTCGGCGCCGTTCGGGTCGGTGCAGGGGTGCGCACCCAGAATGCGGTAGGCATCGAAGCAGTCGCCACTGAAAAACGTGCGGGGGATCACAGGGTAATTCATGCAAAGATCTCCTTACTTCTCTATGTTGACCGGCGGTGTGCGCCGGTTGGTACAACGCTGTTTGGGCAAACTATCCAAGAAAAACGCCCTTTTACAGGCATAGTAGCCGATAATCTTAGCGAATCTTGACAAAAATCGGCAAAAATACACATATTTGCCAGAGGGTGTGGTATACTGTTGCTACCGCCTTGCGGGCGGTGCAACTTTTTAGAGCAATAGAATGGGAGCGAATGATCATGGCTTGGTATGACGAAGCAGTATTTTATCACATCTATCCGCTGGGGCTGTGCGGCTGTGCGCACGAAAACGACGGCCAGCCCACCCCGGGCGCTTTTGCAAAGCTGGAAGCATGGGCAGCCCACGCGGCAAAGCTGGGCTGTACAGCCATCTACATCGGCCCGCTGTTCGAGAGCGGCTCCCACGGCTACGATACCATCGACTACCGTCTGGTGGACCGCCGCCTTGGCACCAACGAGGAGTTCAAGGCTTTTGTGGCGGCCTGCCACGCCCGCGGGCAGCGGGTCATCGTGGACGGCGTGTTCAACCATGTGGGCCGCGATTTCTTCGCGTTCCAGGACCTGAAAGCAAACCGCGAGAACGCCCGCTATAAGGACTGGTTCTGCGATGTGAACTTCTGGGGCAACAACGAGTATAACGATGGCTTTTCCTACGGCAACTGGGGCGGCTACAACCTGCTGGTCAAGCTGAACCAGCGCAACCCGGAGGTGCAGCAGTACCATTATGATACCGTCCGCTTCTGGGTGGAGCAGTTCGACATCGACGGCATCCGTCTGGATGCAGCCGACGTGCTGGATTTCGACTTCATGCGCGGGCTGCGCCGTCTGGCAAACGAGGTAAAGCCGGAGTTCTGGCTGATGGGCGAGGTCATCCACGGCGATTACAGCCGCTGGGCAAACCCGGAAATGCTGCACTCCGTGACCAACTACGAGCTGCACAAGGGCCTGTGGAGCGGCCACAACGACCACAACTATTTTGAAATCGCCCACACCATGCGCCGGCTGCAGGGGCTGTGCCACGACACCCGGCTGTATCTCTTCTCGGATAACCACGATGTGGAGCGCCTGCCCAACAAGCTGCGCAACAAAGAGCACATCCGGCACATCGCCATTCTGGTGTACAGCCTGTGGGGCATCCCGTCCATCTACTACGGCTCAGAGTTCGGCATCGAGGGCAAAAAGGAGTGGGGCAGCGACTGGCCGCTGCGTCCCTGTCTGGAGCTCAGTGACTACGCTGATGCAGAACGTACAAATCCTGTTACCAGTGTATACAAAGCGCTGGGGAAATGCAAGGCTGAATTGCCGGAAATGACCTACGGCGAGGTAAAGGAATTGCAGCTCACCACCCAGTGCTACGCCTTTGCCCGGGTGCTGGACGGCAAGGCGGTTGTGGCGGTGCTGAACAACGGCGATACCCCCGCACAGCTGGAGTTCCAGCTGCCGGTGGAAACCGCCAAGGTCACCGACCTGCTGGCGGACACCGTGGGTGCGCAGGAGGTGCTGGTCTCCACCGAGTGGAACCGCATGAAGGTGCAGCTGCCCTCCAATTATGCCACCCTGCTGCGGGTAGAATAAAGCAACGCCTGCGGCGTGACCGGCGCAAAAGCCTTTACCCTTTGGAGATAGGTTTCCCCCTTCCGGGGGAAGCCTTTGTTCAGAAAGCTGAGATTGGAATAACCTTGCACATTTTGCCGCGTTTTGCTACAATAAGGAGAGAAAAGTCGTTTTACGGAAAGGAAGCCTGACCCCCTATGAATGCAGCACAGCGCAGAGAACGCATCCTGACCCGGCTGAACAGCGCCGGTGCCCCCTTAAGCGCCAGCACGCTGGCGGCCGAGCTGGGGGTGTCGCGGCAGATCGTGGTAGGGGATGTGGCGCTGCTGCGCGCCGGTGGGGCGCAGATCGATGCCACCCCCCGGGGCTACCAGCTGCACCCGGCGGAGAAGGGCTATACCGGCATTCTGGCCTGTGTGCACTGCACGCAGGAGGAGATGCGCCGGGAGCTGTACACCGTGGTGGATCAGGGCGGTACGGTGGTGGATGTGGCGGTGGAAAACAGCCTGTACGGCGAGATCCGCGCCACATTGAACCTGTGCAACCGGTACGATGTGGACAACTTTATCCGTCAGGCTGCGGATGCACCCGAGAGCCTTTTGAGCCGCATGACCGGCGGCGTGCACCTGCACACCCTGCGCTGCCCGGACAAGGACACCTTTGCCCGCATCCGCGATGCTTTGGAGCAGCAGGGGCTTTTGTACCGCAAGGAGTAACGCCGCTCCGCTTATACCCAGTATAAAAAGGGCTGCGGGGCTTGTCTATCCGCAAAACCGGAAAAATGTTGGAAAATCAACAAAAATGCAAAAGAGGTGGGTTTTCTGGATATCCGCATTGAAAAGACCGAGCGCGCCATCAAAGAAGCCTTTATGGAGCTGCGCCGCGAAAAGCCGGTGGAAAAGATCCGTGTCAAGGAGCTGTGCGACCGCGCCTGCATCAATAAATCCACATTCTACGCCCATTATCAGGATATCTATGCGCTGGCCAACGCCATGGAGGACGAGATGGTGCACGCGGTGGTGGAAAGCCTGCCCCGCCTGACCGCCAGCGATGTGAGCGAGCGCACCGAGTGGCTTGCGCGGGAGATGTTCCGCGCCTTCACCGCGCATCAGGCCGAGATCAGCGTGCTCTTCTCCGGCTCCCGGCAGGGGCTGTTCATCAACCGGGTGGAACAGGCCATGTGCCAGTGCATCGCCCAGACCGACCCCACCTTTGAGACGGACGTAGTGCGCAAGGTGGTGCTTTCCTTCTGCGTGCAGGGGTGCTACTACACCTTTACCACCTACTGCGGCCAGATGGACGAAAAGCGCCTTGTGACGCTGCTGGCCTCCATCGCCCGCGCCGCGCAGCGGATACGGATGTAACGCGGGACGATCAAAAATGGCCGCCGCTTGTGCTTTGGCCATCTTTAGAGGAATAATTATTTTTACTTCGGGATAGCGGAGCGTCTGCGGACGCTCCGCTATCCCATTTTTATAGGGGACGCGTGCTTTTGGCAGAACTGCCAAAAAATAAGACGAAAATTCGTCATCTGCACTTTTTTACCATATTTTTCAAGAAAGAGTTTACACTATGCCGGAAACGGTGGTATTATATAAAAGTATATGATGGCGTAGGATGCGCTTGCGCTCGGGAGGGTGCTCGGGAGGGTATAGAGCAGGATGAAGAACAAGATCTCGCGCCGCAGCTTTCTGGCGGCGGCTGCGGTCTCGGCGGCGGCACCGAGGCCGAGATCAACGGCGCAGTCACTTTTTTAAAGTGGTTCACCGAGCCGCAGAATAACATCGCTTTCGCGGTGGAGTCGGGCTATCTGCCGGTGACCACCGCCGCCAACGACATGGACGCCATCCGCGCAAGCGGGCTGGAGCTGACCGACAATATGGAGCAGACCCTTTCCGGCGCGGTAAAAACGGTGCGCGAAAACGAGCTGTACACCCCTACGGCCTTTGCAGACGGCAATGCAGCCCGCAAGATACTGGAATACAGCATGGGCGATCAGGCCAGTGCCGACCGGGACACGGTGCTGGAACGCATCGCCGCAGGCCAGAGCGCGGAGGCAGCCACGGCAGAGTTTTTGACCGACGACTATTTTGAGGCGTGGTATCAGGCCACCCTTGCGCAGTTACAGCAGTACGAGGGCTGACCGCCCGGAAAAAGACGGAAAGGAGGCAGGGCGATGTTTGACGCATGGAAACAGCGCCAGCGGCAGCGCTTGGAAAACAGACCGGAAAGAACCGTGTTCTACAATATTTTTGCCACCATGATGCTGGTGCTGGCGGTGGAGCTGCTGATGGCGGTCGCCAGCATCCTTGCCATCAACGTGACCGGGCAGCTGGACGAAAACGCCAAGGATCTGCTTACCATGCGGGTGCGCAACCGCGCCAGCTATGTGCAGGAGATCCTGCGGAACGCGGAGGATCTGGAGCAGCTGAGCGAGCAGATCACCGCCACCACCCAGCAGCTGCTGAAAAGCGGCGATATCTCGCTGGACACGCTGGATAACGGCAGCGAACAGAGCGATGCTTTGCTGGTAGCGCTTGCCCCGCAGCTTCTGGACACCCTGCGCACAAAGCAGGTGACCGGCATCTTTCTCATCCTGAACACCCATGATCTGGACACCTGCGAGGTGGGCAAAAAAATGCCCGGCATCTACCTGCGGGATATGGACCCGGACGCCCGCCCTTCGGAGCGCAACAGCGACCTTTTGCTGGAACGCGCCAGCGCCACAGTGGTAAAAGAGCTGGCCATCGGCACGGATAAGGGCTGGCAGCCCGCTTTCCCCTATCAGGGAGATACCAAGGGCGGCATCCTGCGCACGGTATTTCAGACCGCGTATAAGAGCGATGCCGGCCTTTCGGCGGAAAGCTATGGCCGCTGGACCACCAACTCCTACTGTCTGGCCGGGGACGACCGGCACGCCATTGCCTACTCCATGCCGCTGGTCCTGCCGGACGGCACGGTATACGGCGTGGTGGGCGTGGAACTGCTCACGGACTATCTGCAGACAAAGCTGCCCTTCACCGAGCTGGACGAGGACAAGGCAGGCACCTATTTTATCGTGACCACTACCGATGATGCGCTGACGGACGGCGTGCTCTCCCTGCGCAAGACCGTGACCTCCGGCGAGGATCTGGTAACGGCAGATGCACCGCTGGGCGTTTTGAACTGCCGCAGCAACGGCAACGGCGGCAACTGGGTGGAGCTGAACGATAAGCGCTATTATATGGTGCTGGAGCCGCTGCAGGTGTATAACCGCAACGCGCCCTTTGCCGCCGAAAAGTGGTTTCTGGCGGGTACCATGGAACAGTCGGTGCTGCTGGCTTTTTCCAGCCGGGTGCGCGAGGTGCTGCTGACCACCATAGCGATCACGCTGGTGCTGAGCGTTTTGGGCAGCCTGCTGGTCTCGGCACGGCTGGCCAGACCCATCAACCGTTTGTACCGCGAGGTGATAGACGCGCAGGAGAAAAAGACCTTCCCCCGCCTGTCCCGCACCGCCATCCGGGAGGTGGACCGCTTTGCCGAGACCATTACCGAGCTGAACAAGGAGCTGGTGACCAACTCCACCAAGTTTTTGCGCATCATGGATATGGCCAGTGTGGAGATCGGCGGCTACGAGCTGCGCACCGACACCGGCAGCGTGTTTGTGACCGATAATTTCTTCTCCCTGCTGGGTAAGCCCGAGATGCAGGGCAAGCCGCTGAGCGTGCGCCGGTTCGAGGAGGTGCTCAAGGGCATCCGGGAAAAGAATCCCTGTGACCACACCGCCGAGGGGGACGAGCTGCTGACCATTCAGCAGCCGGACGGGGTGCGGTACATCATGCTGCGCAGCACCATCGAGGGGCACGCCAAGATCGGCCTTGCCGAGGACGTGACCGCCGCCGTGCTGGAGCGGAAGCGCATCGAGCACGAGCGCGATCACGATATCCTGACCGGGCTGTACAACCGGCAGGCCTTCAACCGGGTGTGCACCGAGCTGTTTGCCGCGCCGGAGCGCATGGGCGTGGCGGCGCTGATGATGATGGATCTGGATAACCTCAAGCACATCAACGATACCTACGGCCACGACTGGGGCGACCAGTACATCCGCCGCACCGGTCAGTGCCTGCGGGACAATACCCCCGCCGGGACGGTGTGCGCCCGCCTTTCCGGCGACGAGTTCCTTGTGCTGTTCCACGGCTACCGCAGCCGGGACGCAGTGCGGGAAAAGATCGACCGCCTGACGAAGGCCATGCAGCAGAGCGTGGCGCTGCTGCCCAGCGGCAACGCTTTGCACATCAGCCTTTCCGGCGGTATTGCGTGGTACCCGGACGACGGGCAGGACTGGGAGACCTTAAAAAAATACGCCGACTTTGCCATGTATCAGGTCAAGCATTCGGAGAAAGGCCGGGTGGAGGAGTTCGACATCGGGGTGTACAACCGCGAAGCCTACGCCGAGCGCACCCGCAGGGAGTTCCGGCAGCTGCTCAGCAATGCGCAGGTGTTCTACTGCTTCCAGCCCATCTTCTCGGCGCGCAGCGGCAGGGTAGTCGCCTACGAGGCGCTGATGCGCTCCGACCTGCCCACCCTGCGCTCCCCGGCCACCATCATGAAGCTGGCGCGGGAGCAGGGGGCACTGTACGAGATCGAGCGCCTCACCTTTACCAAGGCGCTGGAGACCTTCGACAGCCTGTGCCGGGCAGGCAGTGTGTCCGGGGATGCCATGCTCTTTGTCAACTCCATCGCCAGCACCTGCCTGACGCAGGCGGATGTTGATTATATAGACAGCCGCTGGCATGAGTTGCGCCGCCGCATGGTCATTGAGATCACCGAGGAAGAAGCCATCGACCGCGAAGCACTGGAGAGAAAGCGCAACGATCCGGGCTCTTCCGGGATGTTTGCGCTGGACGATTACGGCAGCGGCTATTCCAACGAGAATACGCTATTGCAGCTTGCACCCCGGTTCGTCAAGGTGGATATTACCATCATCCGTGGCATCGACACCTCGCCGGACAAGCAGCAGATCCTGCGCAATGTGGTGGCCTATGCCCACCCCCGCAGCATGAAGATCGTTGCCGAGGGCGTGGAGACCGCCGCCGAGCTGCGCACGGTCGTCGAGCTGGGCGCAGACCTTTTGCAGGGCTATTTTCTGGCACGCCCGGCCATTGTGCCGGGAGCGATCGCGCCGGAGGCAGTGGCGATCATCCAGGAGTTACAGCGCCGGGCAAAAGATTAAAAAAACAAGCCCTCCCGGGCGCTGCGGCGCTGGGAGGGTTTTTGCAACGGAGGTAAAAAGATATGGTTCAGGTGGATCTCATCACCGGCTTTTTGGGCGCAGGCAAGACCACCTTTCTGCGCCGCTATGTGCGGTACCTTGTACAGCAGGGGCATAAGGTGTGCATTCTGGAAAACGACTTTGGCGCGGTGAACGTGGACGCCATGCTGGTGCAGGAGGTGCTGGGCCCCGGCTGCGATGTGGAGACCATCAGCGGCGGCTGCGACTGCGACACCCACCAGCGCCGGATGCGCACCAAACTCATCGCCATGGCCATGCGCGGCTTTGACCGGGTGGTGGTGGAGCCCAGCGGCATCTTTGATGTGGACGAGTTTTTCGATATCCTGCGGGACGACCCGCTGGACCGGTGGTATCAGCTGGGCAGCGTCATTGCCGTTGTGGACGCCCTTCTGCCGGAAACGCTTTCGCCGCAGGCAGAGTACCTGCTGGCGTCCGAGACCATGAACGCGGGCTGCGTGCTGCTGAGCCGCGCCCAGCTGGCAGCGCCCGCCCAGTGCGCTGCCGCCGCTGCCCACTTGGAGCGTGCACTGGAAGCCGCAAAATCCTCCCGCCGCTTTGCGCCGGGGGAGATCCTTGCCAAGGACTGGGCTGCCCTGACCGATGCCGACCTTGCCGCTCTTGCCGCCTGCGGCTACCGGCAGGCCAGCTGCGAAAAGCTGCATTTTGACCAGCACGCGGCCTTTACCTCCCTTTGCTTTCTGGAACTGCACCTCACCCCACAGCAGCTGCAGACCGCCGCACAGCGGCTGTTCGCAGCGCCCGAGTGCGGGCAGGTGCTGCGGGTCAAGGGCTTTGCGCCCGCCCCGGCAGGCGGCTGGCTGGAGCTGAACGCCACCGCCGCCGGCTGCACCCTTGCGCCCATCCCGCAGGGGCAGGAGGTAGTCATCGTCATCGGCGAGGGGCTGGATAAAGCCGCCATTGAAGCAAAGCTGAAGGGGTGAAAGGCAGTTTTCCCCCATAACAAAACACATTGTGGAAAAACAGGAGGGCACATCATGCAGGAAGTACGCGCAGCCGTTATTGGCACCGGGGTCATGGGGCGCAAGTATGCCCAGATGATCGCAGAAGGAAAGGCGGGGGCATTGCGCCTGACCGCCGTGGTCTGCCGCAGCGCCGGGGCGCAGCAGTGGGCAAAGGATACCCTGCCGGATACGGTGCGGGTGTGCCCCAGCGCCGAGGCGCTGTACGACCACACAGAAGAGTTTGACGCCGTGCTGGTGGTCACCCCGCACAAGACCCACCCGGCGCTGGTGATGCAGGCTTTTGCCCACGGCAAGCACGTTCTGTGCGACAAGCCCAGCGCAAACGCGCTGGCACCGGCACTGGAAATGAACCGCGCCGCCGAAAAAAGCGGCCTTGTTTTCGCCATGATGTTCCATCAGCGCCGCTACAAAAAGTATATGCGGCTCAAAAAATTACTGGATGATGGGGCATTGGGCGAGATCAAGCGGGTGCAGCTGGAAAACAGCCGCTACTTCCGCACATGGATGTACCACCGCTCCGGCAGCTGGCGTTCCAGCTGGGCAGGGGAGGGCGGCGGCGCGCTGCTCAATCAGGGCCAGCACATTCTGGACATCTGGCAGTGGCTGTTCGGGATGCCGACTAGTATTTATGCCGTGATACCCTACGGGAAGTATAACGATTTTATGGTGGACGATGAAGCCACCCTGCTCATGGAGTACCCGCAGCAGCGCACGGCAACCTTTATCCTTTCCACCGGCGAGGGCAGCTACACCGAGCGGTTGGAGATCGTGGGCACCAAGGGCACCGCCCTGCTGGAAAAGGACACCCTCACCCTGCACACCTACACGCCAGACACCGAGACCTACCGCCGCACTGCCGATTGCACCGAGCGCCAGCAGCTTACCGAGACCACCACCACCGAGCAGTTCGCCCCGCAGGCAGAGCCTTACCCGGAGATGCTGGCAAACTTTGCGGACGCCATCCTGCACGGCACGCCCCTGACCGCCCCCGGCGTGGAGGGCGTGCGGGCGCTGGAACTGACCGATGCGGCTTACCTGTCCGCATGGCTGGGGGAGAAGATCACCCTGCCGCTGGACGCAGACCGGTTTGAACAGGAGCTGCAAAAGCATATTCAGGAGGAACAGGCAAATGGCTAAGCTGCGGTTTGTAGTAGTAGGCTCCGGCTGGCGGTCGCTGTTTTACTGGCGCATCGCGCAGGCGCTGCCGGAGCGGTTCGAGCTGTGCGCCATGCTTTGCCGCACCGAGGAAAAGGCCGAAAAAATGCACCGGGAATACGGCGTGCCGGTAAGCACCTCGGCGGAGCAGTGCATTGCCCTGCACCCGGATTTCGTGGTGGTGGCAGTGAATAAAGCGTCCATCGCCGCCGTCAGCACCGAATGGCTTGCCCGGGGCTTTGCCGTGCTGTGCGAGACCCCGGCGGCGCTGGAGGAGGACGCATTGCGCGCCCTCTGGCAGCTGCACCGGCAGGGCGCAAAGCTGCAGGTTGCAGAACAGTACTGGCTGTACCCCACGCTGGCAAAACGGCTGGCGGCAGTGCGCAGCGGCGCACTGGGCACGCCGCAGTTTGCCCGGCTGTCGGTGGCGCACGGCTACCACGCGGTCAGCTTGGCGCGGCAGTTCCTGAACGCTGGGCAGCAGCCGGTGCGGGTGACCGGACGCAGCTGGACGGAAAGAATTGTCGAAACGGATTCCCGCTGGGGTGCGGTGCATAACGGCGCTCTGGTGGAAAAGACCTTGCAGCAGCACACGCTGGAATTTGCAGGCGGCGGCACAGCGTTTCTGGATTTTAACGGTGTGCAGTACCACTCCTATCTGCGCAGCACTCACACCAGTGTGCAGGGAGAGCGGGGCGAAGTGTTCGACGACACCCTGCGCTGTCTGGATGCCGCCGGGGAGCCGGTGTGCCGTCAACTGACCCCGCTGCCCGACCCGCTGGCAGCTGCCGCCGCGCAGGCGGGGCTGAACGAGGACGAGACCGCCATCGCCTGTTTTCTGGACAGGATGCAGGGCTATCTTGCCGGCGGGGCAGAGGTGTACCCGCTGGCAGACGCCTTGCAGGATGCCTACCTTGCCCTGCTGATGGAGCGTTCCCTTGCCGCCGGTCAGCCGCTGGAAAGCACCCCGCAGCCGTGGAATACAGAAGAACGATAAAAAAGGCTCAGAAGCACCTGTCGGCGCTTCTGAGCCTTTTTTATAATAATTGGATCACATCAGGTCGATCAGCGCTTCCACCTCGTCCATGCGGGTGGCCCAGCTGGTGGCGATGCGCACCACGGTATGGGTGTCGTCGAACTTTTCCCAGAAGCCGAACTTTGCCTTGCCTTCCAGCGCAGCCAGCTGGGCGTTTTCCAGTACAAGGAAGATCTGGTTGGTGGGGGAGTCCATAAAGAAGCGATAGCCCTTTGCCGCAAAACCGGCCTTCAGGCGGTTGGCGGTGGCAATGGCGTTTTTGCTGATGGAGAAATACAGGCCATCGGTGAACAGCACGTCAAACTGGATGCCCAGCAGCCGCCCCTTTGCCAGCAGTGCGCCCTGCTGCTTGACCATGGTCATAAAGTGTGCCGGTGCGCCGTGGGGGAACACCACAGCCTCGCCGCACAGCGCACCCACCTTGGTGCCGCCGATGTAGAACACATCGGTCAGCCGGGCAAGGTCGGCCAGCGTCACGTCCGTGCCCTCGGCAGCCAGACCGTAGCCCAGCCGTGCACCATCGAGGAACAGCGGCATCTTGTACTCCTGACACACAGCGTGCAGGGCTTCCAGCTCCGCCTTGGTGTACAGGGTGCCGTACTCGGTGGGGTGGGAGATGTATACCATGCCGGGGAACACCATGTGGTCGTGGTTGTCGTCGGCGTAGAAGGTGGCCACCAGTGCCCGCAGCTCGGCAGCGTCCAGCTTGCCGTTGTGCTGGGGCAGGGTGATGACCTTGTGGCCGGTGTACTCGATGGCACCTGCCTCGTGCCCGGCTACATGGCCGGTGGCAGCAGCCACTACGCCCTGCCACCGCTGCAGCATGGACGCGATGACGATGGCGTTGCTCTGGGTGCCGCCGGAGATGAACTGCACATCGGCCTCCGGGCAGGCGCAGGCGGCGCGGATCTTCTCGCGGGCGCTGGCGCAGTAGGGGTCGGTGCCGTAGCCGGAAACCTTTTCAAAGTTGGTCTCTGTCAGCTTTTGCAGAATGGCGGGGTGTGCACCCTCGCAGTAGTCGTTTTCAAAATACAGCATGGCAAAACGCTCCTCTATATAATTGTAAGAAAACAGTACCTCTATTCTACATCGCCGTGTAAACCCTGTCAAATCCAAAACCGTGCACAGCGCACGCAAGGCACCGCAATGCGTCTGCAAATGCCGCAAAAACGCCTGCACAGCGCAGCCGCGCTGTCTGCAAAAAATGCGAAAGTATGATCCTTTCCAAAAAGATGAAAAGTTTTTCAAAAAAGTGCTTGACAATTCTGCTGCATCTGGTATAATAACTATCGTTCCCGGCGCCACGGCGCAGGAACACAACAGAATATGCGGATATGGCGGAATTGGCAGACGCGTTAGATTCAGGTTCTAATCGGGGCAACTCGGTGGAGGTTCAAGTCCTCTTATCCGCACCAAACAATGAAAATCCGAACCTTTTCTCAATAGGAGAAGGGTTCGGATTTTTTGTATTCTTTGGAAAACAGAACGAATCCCTTGCTTCCATCGAAAAACGTCCTAGACCTTATCATAAGAAAGCACGACAGACCACTGTAAGAGTGCCGTAAGGCGGAAAGGACACAAACATGAAGTACGATGAAAGAGCTTGTCATTTCAACATGGACACCGGCTGCGTGGAGCTGCTGCTCCGGGATGGGAGAATGATCTCCATTGACTGCACTGGGGTCGAGGATGAATTGGACGTGACCATGGCGCAGAGGACGGAACTGGACTACCTCATCTACAACGACCCGCTGGCGTATGCAGACCTGATTCTAAACGGCGAGCCGGAAGAATATTTGAAAAATACGGCTGGGAACCATGGGTTAGAAGATTAAGAGAAATGCCGTTCCAAAAGCAACTGGAACGGCATTTCTTATCTTTCGATATTCGGCATCTTCTGTCCCCGAAGCTCCTGCCGGATGGCACGGAACTGCTCCGGCACATCCGCATCGGCCATCGCACTGGGGACATCCACTGTCCCAGCGGCTTTGGCGGCTTCATAGAACCAGCATTTATACTCCACGGTCTCCAGCGTGTGCTGTAACTGCTGGATCTGCTGGGTGAGCACCTCCCGCTGATGCCGGAACATTTCCAGCCGGGTGTCAATGGTGTCGTCTCCCTGCATGGCAAGTTCGATATACTGCCGGATATCTTTGATGGACATTCCGGCTTTTTTCATGCAGCGGATGACCTGCAGCCACTCGAAGTCGTTTTCCCGGAACATCCGAATGCCGCCGGAGGAACGCTCCACAAAGGGAAGTAACCCTTCTTTGTCGTAGTAGCGCAGGGTGGAGGCAGGTACGCCCAGCTTTTGTGCCATTTCACCTACGGTATAGATCATCTGAAACCTCCGTTTTTTTCAAAAAGCCCTTGACTTAAAGTGCGCTTTAAGTTGTATGATAAAATCAAACTTTATCAACATCATAATGCGGATGCACTCTGCTGTCAAGGAGGTTCCTATGAGCAAGAAGGTATTGATTTTGTCTGGCAGTCCCCGGAAGGGCGGCAACTCTGATATTCTATGCGATGAATTTCTGCGTGGAGCGCAGGATGCCGGGCACAAAGCAGAAAAGATCCGGGTCGCTGAGAAAAAGGTGGCTCCCTGTTCCGGCTGCTACTACTGCAGCACCCACGGCGGAGCCTGCGTCCACAAGGATGATATGGCAGACATCCTGCAAAAGATGATCGATGCCGATGTCATTGTGCTGGCAAGCCCGGTATACTTCTACTCCATCAGTGCCCAGTTGAAGGCAGTGATCGACCGTACCGTGGCACGGTGGCTTGAGGTCAAAGACAAGGAATTCTACTACATCACCACCATGGCAGACGAGGAAAAAGCCTCTGCGGACACTACGCTGAGCTGCTTCCGGGGCTATGCAGACTGTGTGGAAGGTGCCGTGGAAAAGGGAGTCCTTGTAGCAGGTGGTGTTTACGAGCCGGGTGCGGTGCGAAACACCTCTGCAATGGCACAGGCTTACGAGATGGGGAGGAACGTATAATGGCAGTAAAACAGACCGCAGGGCGGGATGCTCTGGGCGAATTTGCACCAAAATTTGCAGAACTTAACGATGAGGTACTATTCGGGCAGGTGTGGAGCCGAGAGGATAAACTCTCCCTCCGGGACCGCAGCCTTGTGACGGTGGTGGCACTGATGGCGCAGGGACTGACGGACTCCTCGTTTCGGTATCACCTGACGGCAGCAAAAAACAATGGTATTACCCGGACTGAAATTGCAGAGATCCTGACCCATGCGGCATTTTATGCTGGCTGGCCCAAGGCGTGGGCGGCTTTCCGCATGGCAAAGGAAGTCTGGGCAGAGGACGCTGCAGAGGATGCCAAGGCAAAGCACCAGAGTGAAATGGTGTTCCCCATCGGTGCACCCAACGACGGTTTTGCACAGTATTTCAGCGGAAAAAGCTATCTGGCCCCTCTGTCCACCGCACAGGTTGGCATTTACAACGTCACCTTTGAGCCGGGCTGCCGGAACAACTGGCACATCCATCATGCCGCAAAGGGTGGCGGGCAGATCCTTGTCTGCGTGGCAGGCCGGGGCTACTATCAGGAATGGGGCAAAGCGCCGCAGGAGCTGCATCCGGGCGATGTGGTGAACATTCCCCCGGAGGTCAAGCACTGGCACGGTGCTGCACCCGATTGCTGGTTCTCTCATCTGGCAGTGGAAGTGCCCGGCGAAGGCACCTCTAACGAGTGGTGCGAGCCGGTGCCGGAAGAAACCTATAAGGAGTTGCGGTGATGCGTTTTGACGTACACCCAACCATGATGAAACAAAAACAGGGTGCGCCCCTGCGGACGCACCCTGAAAATCTACAGACAAGAGCGATATGTACAACAGGGCTTTCCCCGTCGGGAAGGCCCTGTTTCTCTTTGCTGGTGGTGTGATGAGACTGTTCCGCCTGCCATAGGCAAGCTCGCGTTTGCGAAGCAACAAAAGCCTCAGTGAAATATCATTCAAAGGTTTCCAGTGCTTCCACCAGTGCAAGGATGGTCAGCGACTGGCCGTATGCCATGGGAGCAATCAGAATGTTTTTGTAGTGGTCGCGGTCGTAGCCCATACCCGTACCGCCGGATACTTTCAGCACCGTACCATCGGTATCGATGTTCTTGAGGATTGCACGGATAGCTTTCTTGGCACAGGGCAGGTAGGAATCATCCAGAATCCCCATGCGGATGCCTTTCAGGATGCCAGCGGTGATAGCAGCAGAGCCGGAAGTTTCTTCGTAGCTGGTGGAGTCGTCCAGAACCGTATGCCAAAGGCCGTCCTCACCCTGAAGGTCACGCAGTGCGCGCACCTGTGCTTTGTAGGTATCCAGAATGAACGTCTTGACGCCCTGATTCAGCGTACCCTTAAACATATCCAGATAGTCCAGAATACCCAGCGTGAACCAGCTGTTGCCGCGGCACCAGAACACGCCGCCAAAGTTGTCCATCCGATTGAACGACCAGCCGTGGAAGAACAGACCGGTGTGGGTATCGTACAGATACTTGATGTGCATCAGCACCTGCTTAATGGATTCGTCGATCCACTCCTGCTTGCCGTACTTCTGGCCCATCCGATTGAGGAACAAGACGGTCATGAACAGGGTGTCGATCCACATTTCGCTCTCGTTTAGGCGAACGCCCTGACGGTCGCCGTTGGCACTGGTGACGTGCTGAAAGCCACCCTCACGGGTACGCGGGATGCACTCCATCAGCCACTTTGCCCAATCCAGACAAAGGGCTTCAAACTCAGGGTCGTGGTAAATCTCATTCAATTCACACAGAGTCAGCAGCGGAGTAGTCGTGTTGATATTGCGGGAAGGCAGACCCTGCGCAATGTTCTCCTTGAACCAATCATGCAGGAAGGTGCGGTATTCCTCCGAATCCTGTATCTTGGCGATTTTGAGCAGACCGTACAGGCCGATGCCCTGCGGCCAGTCCCACTCCTTGATGCCGAAGTCACGGCTAAAAAATCCGATGGCCTCGCCGCCTTCTTTCAAAGTGTCCTCGTTTTCGGGGGCACCAAGGTGCATCAGCTTCTGGACAACAAGATCCAGCTTTTTCTGAATCAGTTCTTTTTTGATTTCGTTTGCCATAAGAAACACCTCATGTATTTGTATTGTTTTTCTCAGCGGTTGAAGTAAGCGATTTTCGATATTGTGCAGGCGTAACGTGTTGATATTTCTTGAACACACGTCCCAGATAGGTGATGCTCTCAAACCCGGTACGGCTTGCGATTTCGGAAACGGAAAGTGTTGTTGTTTCTAACAGGCTCTGCGCTTTTTTTACCCGCAGGATGTTGATGTATTCGTTGATGCCGAAGCCAGTCACTTCATGGAAGGAACGGCTGAGATAATACTTGCTGATATAAAACTGCTCGGCAAGGCTGTCCAGCGAGAGCTTTTCCTGAAAGTGATCGGAAATGTAGTCTGAGATTTGGTAGACTGCATCGAACTTTCCGCCGCTGGCCTTACCCTCCTGCACATCGTTCAGGCAGGCGACCTGCTGATTGCTGCGCCGGAAGTAGATGAAGCCTAGAATCAACTCCGAAAGAATAGCGGTCTGGCTCATAGGCTCTGCCTTGTCCAGTTCCTCCATGATTTGCAGAAACAATCGGCGGGTATTCGCTGTCTGCTTCGGGGTCAGTTCGTAAATTCCGTAGTGCTTGTGGAAGAACGCACCGATCTTCAGTTCCGGGAACATCTTATCGACCTTTTCCACAATGTCCCGGTCTACATAGAGGATCACTCGCTCGTATTCGGTTTCCGGGTCTCCCACGATGGAATGGGACATATGAATCTGGCCGCTGTCCACGAGAATCAGGTTCCCGGCTTGTGCTTCATAGGCGCGGTTCTCAAAGAACATCTGCCGCCGCCCACGGAGCAGGAGATAAATTTCGTACTCCTGATGGAAGTGGTTGTACCGCATATCAAAGTTTGCCGGACGAACCATGTGTTCCACCATAATGCCGTTTCGTTTGCGGTAATATTGGGTCGCATCACCCTGAACCATGCTGTGCAGCCATGTTGTTTTCATGAAATGCTCCTTTTCTCCTGAACAGGCGGTGTTCTTGCCTTGATTATGTCATATCTGTTCAGGTTTGACAAGCATTTGCACCGTGGGGCTTACATCAGGCCCAGCGTAGTAGGCAGCCACTCGCTCAGAGCAGGGATGTATGTGACCGGCATCAGTGAGATGAAAATTGCCACAAAGAACGGAACCAGACTTTTCATCACATTCTCCAGACGCTGCTTTGCCAACGAGCATCCCACGAACAGGACGTTGCCAACGGGAGGAGTGATGGTGCCGCCGATCTCGAAATCGCCCGCCTGACCGTGCGCCAGCCGGAGCTGGATCTTGTCACTGCCAATGCTGCCGTTTACCTTGAAAAAGGGGGAAACTCCGATTCCCAGCAGCACGACGACAATGACGGTCAACAAGATTTTTGATGTCTTTTTCAGTGTCATTCCTCCTAAATGATTTGCTCGTTCGGTGCGACTTCCTGATTATAATTATACAGCCTTTGGGGCCAGCTTTCTCGCAAAGAATTGCGAATGAAGCCAAAAATTCAAACGATATTGCGCTTGTGTTGTATACATTCTTGCGCTTTTCTCTATTGTTTTGTTGAAATGGACAATATTTCTTGCCATTCTTCTACATACAAATAATTTTTTAGATCAATTCGTCCGTTTTTTCTGCGCAATATTGTTTGAGCGCAAACAGAAAAGAGCCACCCGTAGTTTGTTACGGATGGCTCTTGACATGTTTCTTTTATAAAAGGTTGCCGCTCAGTTCAGCCGGAACACCTGCTCCAGCTTGGGCTGTGCGCCGGTCACGGGGTCCATTTCCAGTTCCAGAATGTCCTTCATGTACTCGTTCCAGCGGGCAACGACCGGGCTTTCTGCCTGCACCTTCTCGGCATAGGCAACGCCCTTTTCGCACTCGTAATAGCCGAACAGTTCATCGTTGCAGTAAAAGATGCTGTAATTGCAGATGCCGGCGTCTTTCAGAACTTTAACCATCTCCGGCCAGATCTCCGCGTGACGTTTCTGGTATTCAGCCTTGCAGCCGGGCTTGATGCGGCCTTTCCATGCCATGTGCTCCATGTTCTGCTCCTTAGTTGAGAAACTTCTCGTTCAGGGTCACACCAAAGTCGCGGGCGATGGCGCGCAGGTCGTCGTCGGTGATGGTCTGACGGATGATGCCGCCGCCCATGGAGAGCACCTTGACGTAAATTTCGGCACTCTTTTCGATGGTGTGGGCCAGACCAAAGGTGATGTCAAAGTCCGGGCCGGAGGCAAACAGACCGTGCTGTGCCCAGATGGCAGCCTGATAAGTCTTCATCAGCTCGCTGGTGGCCATGGCGATGTCGGCTCCGCCGGGCACCATCCACGGGCAGACACCCACGCCCTCCGGGAACACCACCGGACACTCGGTGGCGCTCTGCCACAACGCACGGGTGAAGTCCCGGTCGGTCAGGGGCAGGATGTAGGTCAGGGCAATCACATTGGTGGCGTGGCAGTGATAGATGACACGGTTTGCGCCATTGGTGGCGGCTTTGCGGACGCTGTGGTTCATAAAGTGGCTGGGGAACTCGGATGTGGGCTTTGCGCCGTCCTCCAGGCCCCAGACAATGCGCCAGCTGTCGCCCTTGTCGTTGATCTCCACAATACCGATGCTGTGGACAGGGTCCGACTCCACGTTGCGGAAGAATTTTCCGGAGCCTGTGGTGATGAAATACTCGCCCGCCAGATTATCCGCCTGCACCCCCATGTTCACCCATTCGCGGGGCTGCGGGTCAAAGAAGAGGCGGCACTGCGCCACTTCTTCTTCCTTCATGCGGTAGGTCAGGTTGCCGCCGTTGCGCTCGTGCCAGCCCTGCAGCCAGCCATCGTTGCACATCCGCATAAAACCTTTGACAATTTCAATATCCAGAATACCCATCTTCAAAAACCTCTCTCATTCAAATGCGCTTGCTCAGCACGTTCTGCTCGTATTTCTTTACTTCCTCAAACCATGCACCGTCCACCGGCACACCGTTCCGGCGGCAGTATTCGTCCCAGACCTCGCCAAAGGGCAGGGTCTTCAGCTCCTCTTGCCGCACCATCAGCTCGGTGAACTGGTTGGTGTCCTGCAGCTCCTTCAGTACCGTATGCGGGGTGCACAGGGCAGACAGCAGCGCCTTTTCCACGTTGCGGAAGCCCACCGTCCATGCGGAGATGCGGTTGATGGAAGCATCAAAGTAATCCAGTGCAATGTTCACCCGGCCGTCCAGACCGCCGCAGCGCACGATCTCCTTGCAGATCTCCTTCGTTTCATCGTCAAACAGCACCACATGGTCGGAGTCCCAGCGGATGGGGCGGGTGATGTGGAGCGCGATCTCCGGGAAGAAGGCCAGCAGGGCAGGAATCTTGTCGCTGACCACCTCGGTGGGATGGTAGTGGCCGTTGTCCATCAGCGGAATGCACTTTTCCCGGTTGAAGGCGGCGTAGCTCAGGGCAAACTCGGCACTGCCCACGGTGTACGCCTCTACGCCGATGCCGAACACCTTGCTCTCGATGCAGGGCTTCACCAGCTTGAAGTCGTAAGGCTCGCTCAAAATCTCGTCGATGCTGGCCTTGTAGCGGTCGCGGGGGCCTTTGCGGTCCGCCGGTACGTCCTTGAAGCCGTCGCCCGTCCAGATGTTCATGGTGCAGGGCTGCCCCAGCTCCTCGGCCAGATACTGGCTGATGCGGATGCAGGCCTTGCCGTGTTCTACCCAGAATTTCCGGGTCTCCTCGTTGGGGCTGGCAAGGGTCAGCGGGTCGCACTTGGGGTGGGAGAAAAAGGTGGGGTTAAAGTCTGCGCCCAGCCCTCTTGCCTTGCAGAAATCCACCCATTTTTTGAAGTGCTTCGGCTCCAGTCTGTCCCGGTCCACCCACGGGTTTTCTTCGTCAAAAATGGCATAGGAGGCATGGAGGTTGATCTTTTTGGTGCCGGGGCAGAGGGACAGCACCTTGTCCATATCTGCCATCAGTTCCTCCGGGGTGCGGGCACGGCCGGGGTAGTTGCCGGTGGTTTGGATGCCGCCGGTCAGGGGCTTGGTGGGGTCGGTATCAAAGCCACGGACGTCATCTCCCTGCCAGCAGTGCAGAGAAATAGGCACGGTCTTTAACCGGGCAATGGCAGCTTCGGTGTCCACGCCAATGGCAGCGTAGCGGGCTTTTGCTTCTGCGTAACTCATACGGTTCCTCCTTCAGAAATGCTCATCTGAATCTTCAAATTGCCGATGGCGGTGGCCTCGATGGGCAGCGCCACCACCTGTTTTCCGGTGTAGTGGGCAGTCAACTCGTTCAGGGTGGCGTTCTTTGCGCCGCCGCCTGCGATGTAGAGTTTATCCCAGTGCTGGCCGGTGAGGGCTTCCAGCTCCCGGAAAGCCTCCCCATAGCAGTACGCCAGCGAGTGGTAGATGCTGTTGATGAGGTCGGCATCCGTGGCAGGGGCTTCGCCGGTCTCGGCAAGGACGGCTCTGATCTCCGCGCGCATATCCTGCGGGGCAGAGAAGCGGGCAGCGTTCACATCAAAAATGCGGGTGTAGGTGCTGGTCTTGGCCAGCTCCACCATCTCGGCAAAGGAGATGCCCAGCTGTTTTTGCACACACTGGATGATCCACAGACCCATGATGTTTTTCAGGTAGCGGATGTACCCCACGCCACCCTCGTTGGTAAAGTTGGCGCGGCGGCTCTCCGGGCTGGTGATGGGCGTTGCCAGCTTGACCCCCAGCAAACTCCATGTGCCGGAGGAGAGGAACGGTGCATCGCCCTGTTCCATGGGGATGCCCTCCACGGCACTGGCGGTGTCGTGGGTGGCGCACAGCACTACCTTGGTTTGCCCGCCTACCTCGGCGGCAATGTGGGGCAGCAGGGGTCCCAGCACCGTGCCGGGTGCGGTGAGCTTAGGGAACATCGCCTCCGGCAAGCCCAAAGCTTTGAGAATCTCCGGGTCGTACTCTTTGGTTTGAGCGTTCACGAGTCCGGTTGAGGTGGCGTTGGTGTACTCCCGTGCCTTTACGCCGCAGAGCTTCCACAGCAGATATTCCGGGATCATCAAAAAGTCCTCGGCCTGCGCCAGCCGTCCGTCTTTTTTGTCGGCATACAGCTGATAAATGCTGTTGAAGGGCTGGAACTGGATGCCGGTGCGCTGGTAAAGCTGCGCAAAGGGCAGGATGCTGTGTACTTCGGGAATGACCGCCTGCGTCCGGCTGTCGCGGTAAGTGTAGACCGGATAAATCGGCTGATCGTTTTTCAGCAGCACATAATCAACGGCCCATGTATCAATGGAAAGGCTCTCGATATTCGGATATTTTGCAAAGGCTTCCCGGATGCCCTGCTTCACGTTGGCAAACAGGCTGTCGATGTCCCATTCCAGATGACCGTCCACCCGCCGGACGCTATTGGGAAAACGGTACACTTCCTCGGTGCGGAGAACGCCGTTCTCCATCCATCCCACAATGTGCCGCCCGCTGGACGCACCAATGTCGATGGCAAGATAATTTTTGTGCATAATGCGCCTCCTGTATGGCTTTGACTGCTACCAGTATAGCGGTATGATGCGGGCAATTCCATCCGCAAAGGTGACGCATTCTTTGTGAAAAGTCTACTCTTGCGTTGCAAAGACCGGTGCGCTATACTGAACCTAGGGTGTATCTGAAAAGTCGAAAATTTAGCCTATTTCTACAAGCACAGCTGGCTTTTGCGTTAAACAGCCTTGAAATCCACAAAGGATTCCTGCGGCTGTTTGCCTTAAATCCCGCTTGTGCCTGCGAAATATTCGTCATTTTCTTTGTTTTCAGATACACCTCGGAAAGAGAGGAAACAGAAAATGCTGACCTACAACATGGATGTGACCCCGGAGAGTGTATGGAAACGCACTACCCCCAGCGAAGCAGAGCTGGCACAGCCCTATTACTGCACCGAGGCGGGAGTGTTTTACGCCCAGCAGCATTTTTCCACCGCCCGGACAGATAAGGAAAGTTACATCCTGTTTTATACCCTCCGGGGTGCAGGGCTGATTGAGCAGGGGGAAAGCCATGTGGTGCTCAGCACCGGGCAGGCGCTGCTGCTGAACTGCCGCACCCCGCAGAGCTACTGCACCGCTCCGGGGCAAAGCTGCTGGCATCATTATTGGGTGCATCTGGACGGCGCAGGGGTCGCCGCCATGGAGCCGCTGCTGCTGCCGGGCAAAAAACTGACCCCGGTGCAGCTCACCGGGGTCAAGATGCAGGAATTGTTTGAAACGCTTTTGGGGCAGATGGAGCGCAGTACCGTGGACAGCATGGTGACCATGGGGCTGGCACTCCACGAGATGCTGGCGCTGCGCGCCCGGAGCATTCTTGCAGAAGCTGAAACCACCAGCGCGCGGCAGGTCATTTTGCAGGCGGCGGAGACCCTCGACAACCAGCGTGAAGAATCTATCGAAGGCCAGATCCGGGAGTGCACGGCCTATGCGGAAAAGAATGGCATCACCATCGTCAAGCACTATATTGCCCGTGCCATCTCTGCCAAGACGGACAACCGCCCGGAGTTTCAGCAGATGATAAAAGACAGCGACAAGAAGCTGTTTGACATTGTGCTGGTCTGGAAACTGGACCGCTTTGCCCGAAACCGCTACGACAGTGCCCGGTACAAGACCCAGCTGAAGAAGAACGGTGTCAAGCTTATGTCTGCCACCGAGGTCATCTCCGAGGGGCCGGAAGGCATCATTCTGGAATCGGTGCTGGAAGGTTATGCCGAGTATTATTCCGCTGACCTTGCCGAGAAGGTCGTGCGTGGACAGACTGAGAACATCCTGAAAGGCCGCTGCAACGGTGGTCGTGGAACCTTTGGCTATACGCTGGATTCGGAACGGAAGTTCCATATTGACCCTTTCACCTCTCCTTTTGTGCTGGAATCGTTCAGGAAGTACAATGAAGGCTCCACTATGAAGGAGATCCGTGATTGGCTGAACGAAAACGGCATCAAGAACCCGGTGGGCGGTGCGTTTACTTATAACAGCGTTGAACATATGCTCAAGAATCGCCGCTACATCGGGGAGCTGAAATATCGTGATGTTTTGATTCCCGATGCGATTCCCTCCATTGTGTCCGCAGAGCTTTTCAACGATGTGCAGGAAAAGATCGCCAAAAACAAAAAAGCCCCTGCCCGTAGAAAGGCAGAGGATGACTACCTGCTCACCACCAAGCTGTTCTGCGGCTACTGTGGGGCGTTGATGTTTGGCGAAAGCGGCACGAGCCGGACGGGAGAAGTCCACCGCTACTATAAATGTGCTACTGCCAAAAAACACAAGGGCTGCAAGAAAAAGACTGTCCGTAAGCAGTGGCTGGAAGATCTGGTGGTCAACCAGACCATGCAGCTTGTGAAAGACGATGCCGCTATGGAGTCCATCATTGCCAAGGTGATGGAACTGCAAAACAAGGAGAACACCAACATTCCCCTTTATGAAAAGCAGCTCCGGGATGCGGAATCGGGTATCCAGAATATGCTGAATGCGATTCAGGCCGGTATCCTGACCAGCTCCACCAAGGAGCGGTTGGAGCAGCTCGAAGAAACCAAGCGTGAGCTTGAAGCCCGCATTGCAGAAGAAAAGCTGGCAAAGCCCAAGGTCACAGAGGAGTTCATTCGCTTTTGGCTGCGGCGGTTCCGCAAGCTGGACATGAGCCTGAAAGACCAGCGGCAGGCACTGGTGGATACGTTCATAAATGCGATTTACCTGTATGATGATAAGGTTCTCATTACCTTCAACTATAAAGAAGGAACACAGACCGTGACCTTTGGAGAAGCGTCAGAAGTTGCATCCGAGGGAAGTGGTTCGGATTTGGATTGCATTCCTGCACCACAAAAAAGACAGCTATCAAAAGCTGTCTTTTTTGTTTTACATGACTATTTCCCTTTGGCTGCAACGGCGGATAACAGGACTTGAACAGCACTGCAACGCCGCAGGCGGGGCAACGTGTAGGAATGTCTACCAGGAGGACTGCCACTGAAATAGAAAATCCGAACCTTTTCTCGATAGGAGAAAGGTTCGGATTTTTTGGTTTATTGGTTCTTGGATCGTGCCGGAATTTACGGCTCAGGCAAGGCTTTCAATTTTTCGAGCCATAAAGGCTCCGAAAAAGATTCCGGGGCTTGTATATTTTTCAGAGAGCTATTTTGCAACAGTCCGGAACGGATTTACTTTCCAAGTACAACGGAGAGCCTGATTTCCTTTTCCGTCTCACTCAGGTCAAGAGCGCCGCCATCGGCGACGGTCACGTGCAGCTCATAGAGCGTACCGGCGGTAAGTTCCGTTACAGCCTTGCCGTCCTCGTCTGTGATCGACCACAGTGCAGGATCGACCTTTGCTAGCTTGCCGTCCACGCCATAGGCGTAGAGGGTCAGACCGGAGGTGCTGCCGGACAGGTTATTCATGCGGAAAGCTACCGTGGTGTTGGGATGTACGTTGCGGACGGTCACAGTGTTGCGCCAGCTTGCAACGGTGCCTTCGCCGCCGTCCTGCGCAAACTGTTCCTGCGAGAGGACATTTCTTGCTGCCTGATCAAGATCGACCTTGCGGTAGGGCATTTCGGGCAGATAAACGAAACGGTCCTGCAAACGAAGCAGTTCCAGATAGCCTGTCGGGCAGTAGAGCGCGTTGCCGCTGTTGCCGGCATACATACCAATGGCCATGTTGTTGTAGCCGTATTTGTTGGAAACATCCATCGTGAAAACAGTCTCGCCAGTTTCAAAATCCAGAATGATGTACTGCCACATCCCGGTGGTCACATCCTGCACATAGCCGTAGATATAGCCCGTTGCGGTGGAAAGCTTCATGATGGAGGTGTCGCTCAGGTCGTTCCGGCACCAGACGCTCTTCATCTCGTAGCCGTTTGCGGTCTTTACGGTGTCCACGCGCTCGATGCCGGGGGCGATCATAACGTTGCCCTTCATGAGCCAGTTCTGGTCGTAAATATTGGCGTAGCTCTGGATGGAGGAGTCGTTGTTGGGATCAGCCAGACCTGCATTGCCCGCACCGAACCAGTTGCAGACGATGGTGCTGACGGTGCCCTCGCCGTCGTCATAGACGATGGCAGAGTTCTCAACGGCTACCTGATAGCCCTCGGGCAGGTCATCCAGCACCGGGGTGCTTGCCACGACCTCGCCGGTCTTCATATCGAGTGCAAGAAGGTTTACAGGGTCCTGATTATCCGTGAACAGCACAAGGTTCGGTGTCAGCGTGGGCGAGCAACCGCCGCCCCACGCAAGACCGCCGCCGGTGGTCTTATCGCCTTCGCCGCTCACCTTTGCACCCGCGCTCTCATAGGGCGTGCACCATACAACGTCTACGCCTTCTTCTGCGCGCAGAAGATAGCAGTTCTGGTTGGTCAGGACCACCGCACCGTCCTTGGAGGCGGCGATGCCGTTTTCAGCGCCCTCGCCGGGGGTCAGTTCGTGGACAAAAACAGCCTTTGAAAGGTCTGTCTGCTCGCCGTTCAGGATCGCATCAATGGCCGAGCGGGCAATATAGCCGATGACGCCCTGCTGCTGGCGCTGCGGATAAATGCGGAAGCCTCCCGTTGCAAACCAGAGGTTTCCGTCATAGTCAAAGACCACGGACAGAAGATTCTGCGTCAGTTCTTTTCCAAGCGCGGCCTCTGCAGCAGCTTTGATATCAATGTCCAGCACCTTTTCAAATTCGGGCAGAACATTGCCGTTTTCATCCGTTGCGCGGAGCATCAGCACATGGTTGTTGCTCGTGGGGCAGACGATGCGGTTGGATTCGTCAAGGAAGGTATAGGAGCTCTGGATAACGTAACCGCCGCCGTCATGCTTCTTTGGCGAGAAATAGCCGAGCGTCTTTGTCTCTTCGGCGTTCAGGTCTCGGATGGCGATGCCGCCCAGCAGCGGCACAACGGCATGACCGTAGCTGTCAAAGTAGATGGCGGGCGAAGCGTTCGCGTTCGTCGTCTCATAGGAAACGTTGATCTCCGGATAGATGGCAAGCGGCAGGATCTCATCCGTCGAGTCGGTGTTGTAGCCATCGTGATGAATGTTTGCATCGCTCTTGGCCATGTAAGGGTTTTCCTCTACCTGCTTGGGGTTCAGAGCCTTTACCGGCAGCGCCGCAGAGGCTTGTTCCGCTGAAGAGGGCTGTACCGCAGCGGACGGGGCAGCGGGCTGCGAAGCGGCAGCACTGTCTGCGGGCGTCTGCGTACCGCCGCAGGCAGCCATGGAAAGGCACAATGCTGCGGTCAGCGACAGGCTTAACGCAGAATGGACGATGTTTCTCTTTTTCATAAACCGTTCTCCTTGTTGTGTTTGTTGCGGTCAGACCAGTGCTGCTCCGCCTGATTTTTTTCCATCCAGCCAGATGCGGAATCCCTGCCGCAAGGCGGCTTCGGTCACCGGCTCCAGCAGAAAATAGTCTGCACGCAGCCGGAAGGCATGGAGTGAAAAATCCAGATCGCTGCACCAGATAATGCGTGTCTGTGGACAAAGCGCGCGCAGATGCTCTACTGCATTCAATCCGTCGACCCCCGGCAGGGCAATCACGGCATTTGTCAGCGGCTCGTTGCGTGCAGCCTCAAAAAAGCTTTCCTGATCGTGGTAACAGTCCATTTTCGGGAACAAGCAATGTTCGGCGCAGAACCGCGAGATCTGCTCTGCCAGAAAAGCTTCCTGCGCCCTGCTGCTTGTCAGCACGGCAATTCGGTACACAGCGTGCCTCCTTTCTCTTGCGCCATCGTTGGCGTTCTCTGCTTTCAGTATACGGACAGGCATGGTCTTTTCAAGCCATTTAGCACGAAAGCCCCTTTTCCGTCACGAAATCCCATTTTCGGCTGCGACATAACCGGGCAACTGTGCTATAATCAGGATGAAAGAGTTTATAAAGGAGGTTGGAAGCTGTAAAACGGCTTCCTGATACAGCATGAGGATCGCAATCGTCGATGACCTTGATACCGAGCGCACACTGCTGAAGGAGCGCTTGGTGCGGCAGCTGAGTCAGCGCGGCGCAGATTCAGAAATTTTAGAGTTTGACAGCGGGGAAGCCTTTCTGGAGGCAGAAAAAGAGCAGCGCTTTACCGCCGCATTTCTGGATATTTACATGGATGGTTTAAGCGGCATGGATGCGGCAAGGGAACTTCGGAAAACCGATGCAGACTGCCTTCTGGTTTTTACCACCACCTCGACAGACCACGCACTCGAGGGCTTTCAGGTGCGGGCATTTCATTATCTGGTCAAGCCCTTTTCTGAAGCCGAGCTGTCCGGTCTGCTGGATGAAATGCTCGCAAAGTTTCCGCGCCCGGAGCCGGTTCTGGTGGTAAAAGTTGACGGCAGCGACATCCGTTTGTGCTATCGGGATATTATATCCGCCGAACACTTCGCCCACATGATCAACATTCGCACCACTGCCGGCAAAACGCTTGCTACGCGCCAGAGCTTCAAAGCGTTCACAGAGCCGCTCAAAAAGGACCCGCGCTTTTTTGTCTGCGGACGTGGCGCGATCATCAATATGGAGAATGCTGCCGATTTTCAGGCTGCCGCCTTCTGTATGACGGACGGCAGCCGCGTCTATGTCAGTCAGGAGCTTTTGAAAGCTGCCCGGCAGGCCTTTATGGAATTTCTGCTGCAAAGGGGGCGTGCGGATTGAAGGACGTTCTGCGCCCGGTTCTGGAACTTACGGTCGTGTTTCCCGGTTTGCTGCTTGCGTATTTTCCGGTAGGTTCCTATCTGAAGCTGCCGCCCGCAAAGCTTGCAGCAGGGGCGGTGCCGCTGCTGCTCGGGCTTTGCCTTGGCGGCGGGCTGCTTTGCTATCATTTCGGTCTCTCGACCGCGTTCCCCTTGCTGCTCATAACGATTGTGACAATTTTCCTGTATCTCAAAACGCTGCGGCTCTCTCTCTGGAAATCCGGGACCATCGCGCTGGCGGTCTGCGCGGTATTTGCGTGCCTGAACAGCCTGTCCCGGGCCGTCGGCACGGCAATCGTGATCCGGATGCAGCTGCCGCCGGACAAGCCGTGGTTCTGCTTTGGCGCCTGCATCTTTTATAATGCGGTCTGCTGGCTGATCACTGCCGCAGCCTATTATCCTTCTACCCACGCAGTACGCGCGATGGTGGAGGATGACAATTTTGCGCAGACGTGGTATGTGTTCTGGGTACTGCCGCTGGTGTTCATCCTGCTGAACCTTTTTATAACCCCGCGCTACCAGATAACGCTCCGGACAGGGCGGGTCTTGCAGGTCTACATCGTTATGAGCATCGCGCTTTTGTTTTTGCTGTTCATGTTCAATGCGATCTTTCTGCTGATGGCAACCAGCCTTAACCGGAATGCGAGATTGCAGCAGGAAAACCAGTTGCTTTCCATGCAGCAGCAGCGCTATGAAAGCCTGAAAGCCGCCATTGAAGAAGCCCGGCAGGCGCGGCACGATATGCGCCACCAGCTGAATCAGATCTCCGCACTGGCCGAGGCAGGAGATCTGGATAACCTGAAGGCTTACCTTGCAAAAACGGTCTCCCGGATCCCGGATCTGGATATGAATTTCTGCGAAAACCGTGCAGCGGACAGTGTTGTCGGCCATTATTGCGCCCTTGCAAAGCGTGAGGGTGTTCCCTTTTGTGCCAAACTCGACTTACCACAGGTGCTTCCTGTGGACGAGATGGATCTGTGTCTGGTGCTGTCTAATCTTCTGGAAAATGCATTTGAAGCCAGCCTTCGCACTGCACCCGCCCGGCGGAAGATCGAGATCACCGCGTATGTCCATGCCGAGCGGCTTCTTCTGGTCGAAGTGGAAAACGCATTTGACGGCGCAGTTCACGAAAAAAGCGGGGTGTTCCGCTCTTCCAAGCGAAGGGAAAACGGGATCGGCATCCAGTCTGTCCGCCATATTGCAGAAAAGACCGGCGGGGCAAGCACGTTTACCTATCAGAACGGCATTTTCTCTGCCAAAGTTATGCTCTGCGGATAAGGAGCCTTTTGCTTTGGCGGGGATTTTTATGCCCGAATTTTTACAAAAAATTCACGCTGGCAGGGTTGCCGCCGCATACCGGATGTGCTATGATGAGGTGCAAAATTTGAAGCGGAGCGATGGATTTTGATTTGTCAAGCTCGCGGAATCAGGAGGAACTACCCATGCAGAAGAATTATGTACAGGAAATTCTGAGCATCATTCACAGCGGTCTGCCCAAGGCGGAACTGGCTGAAAAACTGTCTGATTACCATGAAAAAGATCTGGCGGATGCGTTGGAGGCGCTGACCCCCGCCGAACGCCAGTCGCTCTATTCCATTCTGGGTGTGGATACCGTTGCCGAGATATTTGCCTATCTGGACGATGCCGAGCCGTACCTGAAGGAGCTGCCCAGCCACGAGGCTGCAAAGGTCATTTCCAACATGGACTCGGACGATGCGGTGGACGCACTGGAGGATCTTGACGATACCGATAAAAACGAGATCGTCAACAAGCTGGACAAGGACTCGGTGGAAGATGTGAAGATGCTGCTCTCCTATGACGAGGACGAGATCGGCAGCAGGATGACCACCAACTACATCTCCATCAAAAACGATATGACCATCCGGCAGGCGATGAGCGAGCTGGTAAAACAGGCCGGAGAAAACGACAACATCTCCACCCTGTATGTGGTGGATGAAAACGAGCACTTCTACGGCGCCATCGACCTGAAAGACCTCATCATTGCCCGGGCAGAGGAAAGCTTGGAAAGCCTAATCGTCCGCTCCTATCCCTATGTCACCGACCGGGAACAGATCAGCGATTGTATCGACCGCATCGTGGACTACGCGGAGCGCAGCCTGCCGGTGCTGAACGATGCCGGTAAGCTGGTGGGCATCATCACCTCGTCCGATGTGGTCGAGCTGGTCGATGATGAGATGGGCGATGATTACGCAAAGCTGGGCGGTCTGACCGGCGAGGAGGATCTGAACGAAAACGTATTTGAAAGCGTGAAAAAGCGTCTCCCGTGGCTGATCGCGCTGCTGTTCCTCGGGATGCTGGTCTCCTCGGTCGTCGGCGCGTTTGAATCGGTGGTAGCGGTGCTGCCGGTGGTCATCTGCTTCCAGTCCATGGTGCTGGATATGGCCGGTAACGTCGGTACCCAGTCGCTGGCGGTGACCATCCGTGTGCTGGTGGACGAAAATCTGACCCTTTCCAAAAAATTGCAGCTGCTCTGGAAAGAGACCCGCGTGGGGCTTTTGAACGGCGCCATTCTGGCCGTGATGGCCTTGGGCTTTCTGGGCTGCTACATCCACTTTTTCAAGGGCTATGTCTGGACCTCGGCCTTTTTGCTGTCCGGCTGCGTCGGGCTGTCGCTGATCGTGTCCATGGTCATTTCCAGCCTGGTGGGCACGCTGATCCCGATGCTGTTCCACAAGATCCATATCGACCCGGCCGTTGCTTCCGGCCCGCTGATCACCACGATCAACGATCTGGTGGCGGTCGTGGTCTACTATGGCCTTGCCATGGTCGTGCTGATCGATCTGTTCCACCTTGCATAACAGATGCATCAAACAGGGCACTCCTTCCGGGGGAGTGCCCTGTTTTTTTTGCTGCGCAAACTTTTGCTAACAATGTTAATACTACCTAACATCGTCGGAAAATATTGAAAACGCCCGAAAGCGTGCTAAAATATAAAGATAAAGAGCCCGCCCCGCTCCGGGCGCGGGTACACAGATGGGAAATACAGAAACGAGGGGTAAATATGTTTGATACAAAAAAGCTTGCACTGTTTTTGGGCGGTGTGGTGTTCGGCTCTGCCGGTTTCAAGGTGCTGTCCAGCAAGGACGCCAAAAAGGTCTACACCCAGACCACCGCAGCGGTGCTGCGGATGAAGGACTGCACCATGCAGACCGTGAATAAGGTGCAGGAGGAAGCAGGGGACATCCTTGCCGATGCAAAGGCCATCAACGAGAGCCGTGCCGCCGAGGCTGCACAGGAGGTCATCGAGGATACGGCTGAAGAAGAGCAGCCCGCAGAGCAGACTGCACAGTGATACAACGCAGCGGAGCCGCCCTTGGGCGGCTCTTTTTTACGCAGAGGGGCAAGAAAAGCAATGAAATGTACGATCTTACATGAAGGCAGGGGACGGATGCGGGTGCACGTCTGCGCCGTGCGCATGACCCTGCACCGGGCAGATGTGCTGGAAGCCTACCTGAACGGGCAGGACAACATCCAGAAAGCCACCGTCTACGAGCGCACCGGAGATGTGGTGCTGACCTACCGGGGCAGCCGGAAGGACGCCGCCGCCCTGCTGGCGGCCTACCGCTTTGACAACGAAGAATTAGAGGTGCTGGTCACCTCCCACGACAGCCGGAAGATCAATCAGGAATATCAGGAAAAGATGGTCAGCCTTGTGGCGGGCCGGGTGTTCCGCAATGTGTTCCTGCCTGCGCCCATCGCGGCGGCGTATACGGTGTGGCGCTCCATCGCCTTTGTCTGGAAGGGCATCCGCTGCCTGCTGCACCGCAAGCTGGAAGTAGAGGTGCTGGATGCGCTCAGCATCACCGCCTCCCTCCTGCGGGGCGATTACAGCACCGCAGGCTCGGTGATGTTCCTGCTGACGGTGGGCAGCCTGCTGGAAGAGTGGACAAGGAAAAAGAGCCTGGACGACCTTGCCCGCAGCATGGCGCTGAACGTGGATAAGGTCTGGGTGCGCACCCCGCAGGGCGAGGTGCTGGTGCCGTTGACCCGCGTCCACGCCGGAGATGAGGTAGTGGTGCGCTCCGGCAATATGATCCCGTTGGACGGCACGGTGCTGGAGGGTGAGGCCATGGTGAACCAGGCCGCCCTGACCGGCGAGTCTATGCCGGTACGCAAGACCACCGGCGCTACCGTCTACGCCGGAACGGTGGTGGAAGAGGGCGAGTGCGTCCTTGTGGCCAAGGCCGAGGGCGGCGCCAACCGCTACGATAAGATCGTGGCCATGATCGAGGAATCGGAAAAGCTCAAGTCCGGCACCGAGAACCGGGCTTTGCTGCTGGCCGACCGTCTGGTGCCGTGGTGCCTTGCCGGTACGGTGGCTACCTACGCCTTTACCCGCAACGTCACCCGCGCCATCTCCATTTTGATGGTGGACTTCTCCTGCGCGCTGAAACTCTCCATGCCGCTGGCGGTGCTCTCTGCCATGCGGGAGTGCGGGGAATACCACATCACTGTAAAGGGCGGCAAGTATCTGGAAGCGCTGGCAAAGGCGGACACCATCGTGTTCGATAAGACCGGCACCCTCACCCACGCCACCCCGCAGGTGGTGCAGGTGGTGCCCTTCTCCGGCTGCGGGGAGCAGGAGGTATTGCAGCTTGCTGCCTGTCTGGAAGAGCATTTCCCCCATTCCATGGCAAACGCTGTCGTCCGCGCCGCCAAGGAGCGGGGCATCTCCCACGAAGAAATGCACTCCGAGGTGGAGTATATCGTAGCGCACGGCATTGCCAGCCGGGTGGGCGGCACGCGGGTGGTCATTGGCAGCGCCCACTTCATTTTTGAGGACGAGGGCTGCACCATCCCGGCAGGGGAACAGGCAAAGTTCGATGCGCTGGACCCGCAGTATTCCCACCTGTATCTGGCAGCTTCCGGGGTGCTGGCGGGGGTCATCTGCATCGCAGACCCCCTGCGCCCGGAGGCGGCACAGGTGCTGCATAAGCTCCGGAAGCTGGGCATTACCCAGACCGTCATGATGACCGGCGACAGTGACCGCACCGCCCGCGCCATTGCGGCGCAGGTGGGGGTGGACCGCTGCTTTGCGGAGGTGCTGCCGGAGGATAAAGCTGCCTTTGTCCGCGACGCCAAAGCCGAAGGACATACGGTGGTGATGATCGGCGACGGCATCAATGATTCTCCCGCTTTGTCGGCGGCAGATATCGGCATCGCCATCCATTCCGGTGCCGCCATCGCCCGGGAGATCGCAGATGTGACTATCCGCGCCGACAGTCTGGAAGAGCTGGTGACCTTAAAAGCTATTGCCAACGCTCTGCAAAAGCGGGTGGGCAGCAATTACCGGTTCGTCCTCAGCTTCAACTCCGCGCTCATCCTTCTGGGTGCTCTGGGCATCCTGCCCCCGGCTACCAGCGCGATGCTGCATAACCTTTCCACTCTTGGCATCAGTCTGCGCAGCATGACAGACCTGCTGGAGCAGAAGCCTTTACCGTGAAAATGGAACGCCGGAGCGTCCGCAGACGCTCCGGCGTTCCGAAATGATAGATCTCCCAGCAAAAGGAGGCTGCTGCACAAATACTGTGCAGCAGCCTCCCTTTTTGTTTCAGATAAACCGGCAGAAGCCCAGCCAGCAGCCCAGCAGGAAGAAGAGCAGCGCCTTGCCCAGTACCGGCAGCCACCGGTGCTGGCAAAGAGCCAAATCACACCGGTGGATGTTCTGCTTGGGGCAGGTGCCCGCGCAGGCTTCACAGGCGATGCACTCCCCGCTGCGCAGGCTGCTTTCCTCCAGCTTCAGGCACACCGGGCACTGCTGCTTGCAGGCATTGCAGCCCGGGATGCAGCCCTCGCTCTGCCGGTGCAGCCGTGCAAAGGGCAGCACCGGCAGCAGGGCGAACACCGCACCCATGGGGCAGAGGAACTGACAAAAGAACCGGGGTTGCACTGCCATGCCCAGCAAAATAAGCACAAGCAGCGCGATGCCTACGCCGAAGCCCTCCGGCGGCAGACGCAGAGCCGTCAGGCGGGAAAACACCTCCCACGGGCTTGCGCCGGTCAGCAGCTTTTCCTGCCGGGTCACATACAGCGCCACCAGCCCTGCCAGCAGCAGATATTTGAACTTCTGTCCCCAAAGTACCGCCCGCTCCGGCAGACGGAGCGGCTTTTTGCGGTGGAACAGCTTTTTCTGGACAAGCCCGGACAGTGCCCAGACGGCATCGCCCAAGCTGCCAAAGGCGCAGGCGTACCCGCAGAAAAACCGGTCGAACAGCAACGTGAAGCCGCACAGCCCCAGCAGGGAAAGGGTGAAGCTGTCTGCCGAGAGCACCTCGCCCGCACCGATGTGCAGGAAGAGCTGCTTTACCCCGGAAAACCCGGCCACGAATGCGCCCGGCATGGATACAAAGAAGAACAGCTGCACCCCGGCGCGCAGCCATGTACGGCGCTTTTTGTCCCGCTGACGCTGCTGCGCCGCCGTCAAAGGCTTTGCTTGTGTTTTTTCCATCATCCTGCCGCCTTTCCCAGTGCGTCCTCTACTGCACCGATAAGACCTTCTGCCGTAAGGGTAGCGCCGGAAACGGTATCCACCGCGGCAGACTGCACTGCCAGCATCTCGTCCAGCAAAGGCAGCGCCTGTTTATAGTAGGGCTTGTCCTCACCGGAAGCGTCCAGCACCGCAATATCGGTCATTTTTCCGTTCTGGATGGTCACCGACACCCGGATGACATCGCCGAAACCAAAGGCGCTGCCCTCATAGGTGCCGTCCCGGTAGCCGCTCTGGCTCTGCTCTGCCTGTGCTGCGCTCTGCGCCTGCAAAACGGAAGCGTTGTAGGCTTCCACTTCGGCAATCTCCTGCTTGCGCTGGCTTACCGCCGCAGCCCGGACCAGCGCCACCTGCTGGTATTGCCACAGAATCCCCAGAATCAGCAGCAGGTTCACAGCCCGGAGGAGAAAATTCTTGTATTTCATTCCGCTGCTCCTTCCGTTTCAGGTTCGGTTTCGGTCTCTTCGGGCGGCAGCGCCGTCTCGGATGTCGGCAGCACCTCCGCAGAAGATGCCGGTTCCGGTTCAGAATCGTCCGGTGTTTCTGCCGGGAAAAGCTGCTGCCACACTTCCTTGAACCACGCGGAAACAGCGCTCTTTTCCTCCGGCTGCACCACCTCCACGGTGGGCGCGGTGACCGGCGTTTCCTCGGGTTCTGCCGCTTCGGACGGCGCGGCTTCTTCTACCACTTCTTCCGGGACTGCCTGCTCCGGGTCGGTTTCCTCTGCCGGGGCAACCGCTGCCTTTGCCAATGCCAGCTTGACCGCGTTCAGGATGCCGCTGGAGGAGTAGGTGGCACCGGAAACGGCATCCACGTTGGGACTTTGTCCTTCCAGAATGGCGGGGATGACCCGCTTTGCCCGGGAAAGATATTCCTCCTCGTCCTCGGCGCTCAGAACCGTGATATCCGTGATCTTATCCTCTGCCACCGTGACCTGTACCGTAATTTTGCCCTCAAAGCCTATGGCTTCGGCGGTGTAGATGCCGTCAAGGTAGGTGGAGGGTGCTGTAAATTCCTCCACCACCAGCGGTGCGGCGGGCTCTGGCTGCGGCGGCAGGGGATTATTCACCACCTCGCCGGTCAGGGCGTTCTGCACCGCGCCCAGAATGCCCCGGCTGGTGTAGGTGGCTTCGGAAACGGCATCCACCTCCCAGCTCTGGGCATCCACTACGGTGGTCAGAAGCCGCTTGGCGCGCCGTAGAAACTGCTTTGTCTCGTGGGAAGCGTCCAGAAGCTCCACCTCCGTGATGCTGCCGTTTTCCATGGTGACCTGCACCCGGACGGCACCGCCGTAGCCCCGGGATGAGCCGACGTATACGCCGTCGGCATAGGGCAGCTTGGGCAGGGCTTCTTCCTCCGCTTCAACGGAAGCGGCTTCCGCTGGCTGCTCCACCACGGCTGTCAGTTTTTCCGGCACGGCAGCCAGCACCGGGACAGTACGGGGCAGGGCAAAAAGCACGGCTGCCGCTGCCGCCACCGCCGGGAGCAGCTGCACCAGTGGCAGCAGTGTGTTGCATCGTTTTTTGTTCATTCCAACTCCTCCTGACACGGAAAAGCAAGGCCGCCTGCATAAAGCGACCTTGCTTTTTGGGTGTTCTGTTTTTTGCCGGATCAGGCAGCTTTCAGGTTCTGCACGGCATCGGTCAGGTGGGTCACCTGCTCCAGTGCAGCGGCCTTATACAGGGTCTCGCGGCTCAAAAGCTCCACGCTCTCGGCCAGCTCGGTCTCCAGATTGGCATAGCTGGCTGCGGTGTAAGCAGCCTTTGCCTTGCTCTGTGCTTCGGCGACCACAGCCTGCAGGGCGGCGCGGTCGGCATCGCTTGCCAGCTCGTGCTTGGCAAGGTTCTCGGCAGTGGTCTGGAACTTGACCACCGTATCAGCGTAGCCCAGTGCACGGATGGTGATGGTCCAGTAGCCGGTGCCGTCAGTGCCCTCCGGCAGCTGGCAGCGAGCGGAATCGCTCAGACCCAGCTGGATGCCCATGGACTTGTGCATCCAGTTGTCGGCTGCAAACTTGGTGCCGTAGGAGGCCTTGGTATGGGTGTAGGTGCTGTCGTTGCCGTAGTAGGTCCACACCACAGACTGCATCCGGGAGCCCAGCTCGCCGTAGTTGCCGTTCAGGTCCACACGGATAAACTCGCCAAAGCTGCCCACATCGCTGCCGCTGCGCAGATTCACGGTAAGGCCCTCGGCAGCCTTCTGGGCGGCTTCTGCCACGCCGGAGCCGGAGCCGGTGTGTGCGGCGGAGAAGGTGTAGCCGTCGCCGCTCTTGGCTGCGTACTTCAGGCCGTTGGTGTTTTTGTCCACCGCAGCCGTCAGGGCGTAGGCGGTCAGGTTCTTTTCAGAGTAGCCGCCCACCAGCTGGCCGCCGTTTTCCACCACGGTGTACTTGGAGCAGAAATCTGCAAGGTCGCTGGTGGCTACGCGCACCGGCACATACTTGGTGCCCAGTATCTCGTAGTGGTCCATCTGCACGGTGGAGCCGTCGGCCTTGGTAATGGTGCCGCGGTTCCAGCCCACGGTGGTGCCATCGGCCAGATAGATGGTCTTGCCATCGTCCGACCAGTGGGAAACGGTGTAGCTGCTGCCGTCCTTGGCGTAGATCACGGCAGTGCTCTGGAAGCTGCCGCGGTGCAGACCATGGTTGACGGTTGCGCGGGAGACCGCGTCAAATGCGCCCAGATCCTGCTCCTCGTGGCTGTCCAGCTGCGCAGAGGCGGCAGTGCTGCCGGCGGCGTAGACCTTCTCGTTTGCCCAATACTCGTCCCAAGTCAGGGCAGCATAAAGATAGGTGTACTTCTTGCCCAGCAGAAAATCGAAAAAGCCGTTTTCCTCCTCGGCGGGGGCTGCTGCAAAGGCGGTAGCGGTCAGCAGGCTGAACGCCATAGCCGCCGACAGCAGCAGGGAAAGAAATTTCTTGGTTCTCATGAAAAAATGCTCCTTTCATCACACTGGCAGGGAATAGGAATCATGTGGTTAGCATTACCTAACATTGCGCGCAAAGAAAAACCTGCGGGGCAAAGCCCCTCAGATGGTTAGGGTAAGCTAATTGACGAAAATTAAGATAACACGCATACAAAGGGATGTCAAGAAAAAGCAGGTATGTTTATTCAAACAAACTTTTTGGGGCGGGACAGGGAAAAGCAGTTGCGGCACGTCATCTGTAGAGCAGTGCTTTGGCGGCTTGTACTCTGCCCCCCTGCGGGCAAAAGAAAAAGCGACGACCCGTGCAGGTGGGTCATCGCTTTTCTCGTCCCTTGCGGGACAGGCAGGGTAAATGATAAGAAGGTAAATGAAGAAAATAGCAAGGTAAAAACAAAGGCGCATACGGAGCCGAAGTTGCCGCTCCAAAGAGAAGATGTATCCAAGCTTCGCTTTTGTTGGATACAACATACCACTTTGGAACAGAAATTGCAAGAGGTTTTTTAAAATTTCTCCCCAAAAATACGCGGGAAATCGCATTTTTGTAGAAACGCACAAATTTTATGGAAAGTTCCCGGCAAACTGACGAACAAGCATAAAAACGGAAAGCCTGCCGGAAAACCGCACAGGGATACCTTTATAAAACCGGCAGGCAATGGAATCGACTTTTGCAGTCTGCCCGGAGCAAAAGGCTTCACTCTTTGGGGGAAGCCTTTATTCGGAAAGCGGTTTTTCGCGGGATGTAGCCTGCACCGCTTTACAAGCAGCCGGTGGTGTGTTAAGATGGACACATCTGCTGCAACCGGAAGAATGCACGCGCCGGGCAGCGGCGGCGTACCGGAAAAGCGCCCGGCGCCGGGAGGGGAGAAACGGATGACAAAGCTACTGCATGGCAATGAAAAAAGCAGACTGACCGGTGGGCGGGAGCCGCTGTTCAGCCAGAAGGAACTGCTGGTACTGGCCATTCCGCTGCTGGTGGAGCAGCTGCTGGAAGTGACGGTGGGCATGGCCGACACCATGATGGTGTCCCGCTGCGGCGAGGCAGCCATCTCCGGCGTCAGTCTGGTGGATATGATCAATAACCTTATCATCGTGCTGTTTGCGGCGCTGGCTACCGGCGGCGCGGTGGTGGTAAGCCAGTATCTGGGCGCAAAAGAGCGCGGGAATGCCGACAAAAGCGCCGGTCAGCTGCTGCTGCTCAGCGGCTTGTCCGGTGTGGTGATCGGTGTGGTATGCTTTGTGCTGGCCCGCCCTATGATCCGGCTGTTCTACGGCTCTATTGATACCGACGTGCTGGACGCGGGCGTGAAGTATTTGCAGATCATCGCCCTCAGCTACCCGTTTCTGGCGCTGTACAACGGCGGCGCGGCACTGTTCCGCAGCATCGGCAACTCCAAGATCTCCATGCAGATCAGCTTTCTGATGAACATCATCAACATCGTGGGCAACGCGGTGTGCATCTTCGGCTTCAAAATGGGCGTGGACGGCGTAGCATGGCCCAGCGTGGTGTCCCGCGTGGTGGCTGCGGCGCTGATCCTGCGCAAGTGCTACCGGGAGGATGCGGTGCTTACCGTGCCCAAGACCCTGCGGCTGGACGGCGGCATGGCAAAGCGCATTCTGGGCATCGGTATCCCCTCGGCCTTTGAAAACAGCCTGTTCGAGGCCGGGCGCATTCTGGTGGTGAGCATGATCTCCACCTTCGGCACGGTGCAGATCGCAGCCAACGCCGTGGCCAACAATCTGGACGGCATGGGCGTCATCCCGGGCAAGGCCATCAGTCTTGCCATGATCACGGTGGTGGGGCGCTGCATCGGTGCCGGCGACCACGAGCAGACCGTTTACTACACCCGCAAGCTGCTGCTGTGGGCTTACATTACCATGGGGCTTTCCAACGGAGCGATCCTGCTGTTCCTCCGGCAGTTGGTGGGCATCTACGCCCTTTCCGGCGAGACCATGGAGCTGGCCATCACGCTGGTCACCATCCATGCGGGCTGCGCCATCATCTTCTGGCCGCTGTCCTTCGTACTGCCCAACGCCCTGCGCGCGGCCAACGACGTGAAGTTCACCATGGTGGTGTCTATCCTCAGCATGGCCTGCTGGCGGCTGGGCTTCAGCTATCTGCTGTGCGTCCGCATGGGCTGGGGCGCTGTGGGTGTGTGGGTGGCTATGGTCATCGACTGGACCTGCCGCGTGACCTGCTTTGTGCTGCGCTTCCGCAGCGGCGCATGGAAAACAAAATATCAGGCATAACAATAAGGAGAAAAGCATGAAACTGATCAGCTGGAACGTGAACGGCCTGCGCGCCTGCCTGACCCACGGCTTTGCCGAGAGCTTTGCCGCGCTGGACGCGGACATCTTCTCGGTGCAGGAGACCAAGATGCAGCCGGGACAGGCAGATTTTGCGCCGGAGGGCTACACCGAATATACCTACTCTGCCGAGAAAAAGGGCTATTCCGGCACAGCCTGCTGGTGCAAAACGGCACCGCTGGCAGTGACCACCGGCGTCGGGCTGGAACAGCACGACCACGAGGGGCGGGTGCTAACGTTGGAATACCCCGGCTTTTATCTGGTAAACTGCTACACCCCCAACAGTCAGGACGGGCTGAAGCGGCTGGACTACCGCATGGAGTGGGAGGACGCCTTCCGGGCGTACCTGCTGGCACTGGACGCAAAAAAGCCGGTGATCCTGTGCGGCGATCTGAACGTGGCGCACACCGAGATGGATATCAAAAACGCCAAGACCAACCGCATGAGCGCAGGCTTTACCGATCAGGAGCGCGCCAAAATGACCGAGCTGCTGGCGGCAGGTTTTGCGGACAGCTTCCGGGTGGTGCACCCGGACGAGGTGAAGTACAGCTGGTGGAGCTACCGCTTCCACGCGCGGGAAAAGAACGCGGGCTGGCGCATCGACTATTTTATCGTTTCCCGGCGCATTGCAGACCGCATCCGCGCCGCCGAGATCCACAACGAGATCTTCGGCTCCGACCATTGCCCGGTGGAGCTGCAGATCGACCTGTAATATAAGGAGAAGCCAATGCTGAAAAATTATCTTCTGATCTTCCTTATCTCCATGGTGCCCATCATTGAGCTGCGCGGAGCTATCCCCATCGGGCTGGGCATGGGGCTGCCGGTGCTGCCCACCTACCTTTTGTGCGTACTGGGCAATATGATCCCGGTGCCCTTCATCTACCTGTTCGCCCGCAAGTTCCTCATCTGGGGCTACCACAAGCCCCTCATCGGCCCCATCTGCCGCTTTTGCATCAACAAGGGCGAAAAGGGCGGCCGCGCACTGGAGGCCAAGGCCGGCAAGGGCATGACCGTGGCGCTGCTGCTGTTCGTGGGCATCCCGCTGCCGGGCACCGGTGCGTGGACGGGCACGCTGGCAGCCTCCATTCTGGATATGAAATTCAAGGACGTGTTGATCGCCTGCATGGGCGGTGTGCTGCTGGCGGGCATCATCATGGGCTTGGCAAGCGCCGGGCTGCTGGGTGCGCTCAGCGGGCTGTTTGCGGCAGGCTGACAAAACGCGGACGCTTTTGTCGTGAAAAATGCCGGTAGCTTTTCCGCCCGGAGTGTGTTACACTGGATAATAGTTGTGAAAACCGGGATCTGCTCCCGGTCAGAAAGGACGTTATAGAACATGGATCAGGCACTGAATCAGAAAATTGACGCATACATTGCGGAAAACAAGGAGCAGCTGCTGCAGGACATTGCAGCGCTGGTCGCCATCGACAGCGTGGAGGGCACCCCGGAGGAGGGCGCACCCTTCGGCGCAGGCCCTCGGGCCGCACTGGACAAGACGCTGGAGCTGGCAGCAGGCATGGGCTTTGCCACCCGCAACTGCGAAAACTACATCGGCTATGCCGAGCTGGCCGGTGCGGACCCGGAAAAATATCTGGCCACCATCTGCCATGTGGACGTTGTGCCCGTGGGCAACGGCTGGACGGCAGACCCCTTTAAGATGCGCATTCAGGACGGCTGGCTGCTGGGCCGCGGCGTCTCGGACGATAAGGGCCCGATGATCGTTACTCTGTACGCGCTGAAGTTCCTCAAGGAGCAGGGCTACCAGCTGCGCTACCCCATCCGTGCCATCGTGGGCGACAACGAGGAGACCCACATGAACGATGTGAAGTACTATCTGGAAAACTATCCCGCCCCGGTGTTCTGCTTTACCCCGGATGCGGAATTCCCGGTGTGCAACGGCGAAAAGGGTCACTTCGGCGGCAAGATCGTCAGCCCGGTGTGCAACGGCGTCATTGCAGAGTTTGAGGGCGGTGTTGCCAACAACGCGGTGCCGGACCGCGCCAGCGCACTGGTCAAGACCGATATCCGCAAGCTGAAGAACGCCCCCAACATCACGCTGGAACCGGAAGGGGACGGCGTGCGGGTACGCGGCTGGGGCAAATCCGGCCACGCCGCTATGCCGGAGGGCACGGTGAACGCCATCGGTCTGGTGGTGGATTATCTGCTGGACAACGGCCTGTGCAACGACGCCGAGCGCGCTTATCTGGAAGCACTGCGCAAACTGCACAGCTCCACCGCAGGCACCGGCCTTGGCATCGACTGCGCCGACGGCCCCTTCGGCCCGCTGACCATCATCGGTGGCCGCATTTATATGGAGGACGGCAAGCTGGTGCAGACCATCGACAGCCGCTTCCCCACCTGCACCAACGGCGAAAAGCTGACCGCACAGGTCACTGCTGCGCTGGGCGATGGCGCAAAGCTTGAGGACGTGGATGCTGCCGAGCCTTTCTACATCGAGGCCGACAGCCCCGCCATCCGCGCCTGCATCGACACCTACAACGAGGTGACCGGAGAGAACGCCACCCCCTTCACCATGGGCGGCGGCACCTATGCCCGCCACTTCCCCTATGCTGTCAGCTTCGGCCCGGAGCACGAGGATGTGAAGCTGCCGGAGTTCGGCGGTCCGATGCACGGTGCCAACGAGGCAGCTCCCATCGACAAGCTGCTGGAGGCCGTCAAGATCTACATTCTGGCGCTGCTGCGGCTGGAAGAGATCGACTTCTGAGGTACGGCATGAACGTGCTTGTCATTGACGGGCAGGGCGGGGGACTGGGCCGCCAGCTGGTGGCTGCCCTCAGCGCCCAGTGCCCGGACATCCGGCTGGTGGCCGTGGGCACCAATAGTGTCGCCGCGCAGGCTATGCACAAGGCCGGGGCGCAGCGCGCCGCCACCGGTGAGAACGCCGTGGTGGTGAACTGCCGCAATGCGGATATCATCGTGGGGCCCATCGGCATCGTCATTGCAGATGCGCTGCTGGGAGAGATCACCCCTGCCATGGCCACGGCAGTGTGCCAGAGCAGCGCCACCCGGGTGCTGATTCCGGTGAACCACTGTGAAAACTATATCGTCGGCGTGCCCGACCAGCCCATCGGCAGTCTTGTAGCTGCCGCTGTGCAGAAGGTGAAAGCCCTCTGCGCCGGGGAAGGCTGCTGAAAGGTGCTATAGACCATCTAGAATGGCCGCCGCGTGCGCTCTGGCCATATTCAGCGGAAGAATATTTTGAATTTCGGGGGACAGGAAAGTCTGAGGACTTTCCTGTCCCCCATTTTCACAAGAAGGGGCGTAACGGGAAACAGGCAATCCTGCTGCCGTTCTCCGCAGAGACCGTTGCTGAGATTTTTCATAGCAAAACAGGCGGCTGTACAAAATGCTGTACAGCCGCCTGTTTAGTTTATTCAGCGCATATTGCTGGTACGGTGCTCCATCAGATAGGTAGCCTGCAGGTCTGCGATGTGCAGTTTGACCGCCAGCGGGTACTTGTCGTAGGCTTCCGAGATGGCAAAACAGCCGCCCCGGGCCGCATCGTCAAAGCCGCCCATGTGCCAGCGGATGGCAACCGCCTCCTCCACCTTCAGCTTCATAAACCGCTCGATCAGGAACACGCTCTTTTCGCCGTGGCCGTAGGGGAACAGATCCTCTACACTGTAAAAGGGCGCTTTTTCCCACTGTCCGGTGGCTTCGTTCTTCACGTTGCGGGTGCCCAGCTTGTAGTAGTTGGCCTTGCACAGGTCGTGCAGCAGGGCACAGATGGCGTAGCTCTCCTCGCTTTCGCCCTCGGTGAAAAAGCTGTCGTGCAGCGCGTGGTAGACGTTCAGGCTGTGCATGCACAGCCCGCCCTCACAGGCCCCGTGAAAACGGGTGGACGCCGGTGCGGTGAAAAAATCCGTCTTTTTGTCCAGCCAGTCCAGCAGCTTTTCGCTGCCCGGGCGGGTGACATGCTGCTGCCAGATGTCCAGAAACTCTGCGCGGTCGCCCCCGCTCACAGCTCCATGTCCTCCAGAATGCCCTTGAGGATGGCCAGCTCGTCGTGGCTCAGGGAAATGCCCTTGCCCATGCGGGTGCCGTCCGGGGACCAGTCGCGGATGTCGTACTTGGG
>ERZ1673737.94-NODE-94-length-123683-cov-45.754077_pt1 | contig 123683 bp, 118 predicted proteins | sample MGYA00580211_ERZ1673737 | MGnify/ENA primary metagenome ERZ1673737 (study PRJEB41218, sample SAMN15661789) | gut metagenome | host: Homo sapiens | place: Canada: London | collected 2015-08-20/2019-03-30 | study: EMG produced TPA metagenomics assembly of... | reverse complement strand
CCTGGCCCTCTGATTAAAAGTCAGATGCTCTACCGGCTGAGCTACGAGCGCATACGATATTGATACAATATTCAAAATATTGCCGTATTATATTACCATACCCGCCGCAAAAAAGCAAGCCTTCGGGGCAAAAAACTTTCTTTCACAAAATCTGCGGGCGCTGGCACGAACTTTCCCTTTACAAATCCGGCAAGAATCAGTACAATCAAATCATGTACACTGTATGCCGATCCCGGCGGGCGGCGGCGCGGAGAAGTGCACGCCCAGCCGATGCAATAGGAGGTCTGTTTCGTATGAAAATTTCTCGACGGTCCGTACTTCGTTACTCTGGGCTGGCGGCCGCTTGGCTGGCGCTGACCGGCTGCACCCCCACCGGCAATGCTTCGCTGGGCAGCAGTCTGCCTGCGTGGATGCAGAAGGCGCTGCGCGTCTCGCCCGCTGATTCGTCGGCTGCGTCGTCAGCCGTTTCCAGTGAGGCGTCCTCTGAGATGGCCGCCTCCTCCCTGCCCGCGGGCGAGCAGCTCGACCCCGGCTTCGGCGTGATGCCGAGCTATGACGCCAATCCCCTGACCGGCGAAGAGCGCAGCGGCAACGACCGGATCGTGGGCGTCATGGTCAACAACATCTGCAACTCTGAAAGGCAGAACGCCCGCCCCCAGCGCGGCATCGCCTCCGCCGACCTGCTCATCGAGAGCAAGGTCGAGGGCGGCATCACCCGCTTCTGCGCGGTGTATTCCAGCGTGGATAACATCCCGGAGATCGGCCCCATCCGCTCCGGCCGCGACCAGTTTTTGCAGCTGCTCATGCCGTGGAACGCCCTGTATTACCACGACGGTGAAAGCATTTTCTGCACCCAGTTCATCAACGTCTACAACTACTCCGGCCTGAACATCGGCGGCAAGAGCTACTTCAACACCCCGATCCATCCCCATGTAGCCCACCGCATCAAACGCAGTGAGAACGTCGCCTACGAGCACACCGAGTTCACCTCCGCCAAGGAGATCAAACAGGCGGCCAACGATGCCGGCATCAGCCTGAGCTACCCGTATGAGGGCACCTTCTTCCGCTTTGCCGACTACCGTACCAAGGCCGTGAACACCCTTGAGGGCACCCCCGCCGCCAAGAGCATCAGCATCACCCACTCGGCCAGCTACAAGACGAGCTTCGCCTACAACAGTTGGAACAAAAACTATAAGATGTCGATGTACAGCAACCGCACCAAAAAGTTCGAGTCCACGGTGGACGAGCTGACCGGCAAGCAGCTGGCCTTCGACAATGTGGTGGTCTGTTTTGCCAACATTGCGGCCTACGCGGGCGACTCCCACGATGTGCAGGAGGTCCAGTACGTGCAGGGCGGCGAGGCCTACCTGTTCACCCGCGGCGGCGTCCAGACCGGCCGCTGGGAAAAGAACCACCCCACCCAGCCCCTGAAGCTCTACACCGACAGCGGTGAGGAGATGACCCTGAACCGCGGCAAGACCTACTTTGCCCTCGTGGACGACGACGAGTGGGCCAATTTCAGCTACCAGTAAATCACCCGCCCTTCGGGGCAGAAGAGGAACAACATGAAATTTTGGAAGCGGACTGCTTTGTGCCTTGCGCTCTGCGCCGCGCTCTTGGCCGGCTGCGCCCCCGCGCGGGATGCGGCTGAGTCCGACACGCCCGCCGACCCCCTCACCGGGCAGGAACTGCTCTGGCCGGGGCAGCGGCCGGTGGCGGTCACCATTGAAAACGATCCTTCCAGCACGACCCAGTGGGGGCTTTCTACGGCGTCGGTGGTGCTGCAAGCCCTGACCGAGACCCAGACGCCCACCAGCCTCTGTCTGGTCTACCCCGCCGTGGACGCGGTGCCGCAGGTGGGCCCGGTCAGCGCCGGGCAGGACCTGTACTGGCGGCTTCTGGTAGGCCAGCAGGTGCTGCCCGTCCAGCGCGGCGGCGGAGCCTTTGACCAGAACTATCTCGATTACTACTCCCTGCGGGCCGTGGACGCCTTGGAAACCGGCACCAACGCCTTCTCCTGCGATGGCGCATGGAGCAACAGCCCCCTGTGGTACACCAGCGGCAGCGCCTTGGCCGGAGTGCTGGGCAAGCTGAACATCTCTTCGGTGCTGACGGAATCCCGCCTGACCGACGCAGCCGCCAGCGGCAGCAGCGAAAGCGAGACGGAGACCACCGTTCTCTCGGTCCCGGCCCTGCTGCCCCAGCAGACCAAGGGCCACCTGCCGGACGCCGCAGCGTCCGACGCGGTCAGTGTCCGCGTGCAGTTCGACGCCTCCAACGCCACCGGCTTTTCCTACGATGCCGACAGCAGCACCTACAAGATGCTCCACGCCGACGGCACGCCCCAGCTCGATGCCAACAACGGCCAGCAGGCGGGCTTCGACAACCTGCTCGTCCTGTTCAGCGCCTCGGCCCTGCGGGACGACGGCCTGACCCTCGACTATGACCTGACCATGGGCGGCGGGGTCTGGCTCAACGGCGGGCACCTGTGGCCGATCACATGGACGCAGGGCAGCGACACCACCTTTTTCTTCTACGACGCCGACGGCCAGCCGCTGACCCTGACCGCGGGCAGCAGCTACATTGCCCTTGTCTCCAGCCTCACCGGGCAGGAACTCATGGTACTGAACTCCGCCGGGGAGAGCCTGACCCCTGCGCTCGCCACCGAGGCGGACTCCGCTTCCATCAACCCCTGACGACCAAAAACACCCTCGCGGGCTGTGTGTGCAGCTCACGAGGGTGTTTTTTCGTTTTCTGTTACAAGTCCACCACGCTGCCGACCTCGGCGGGGGTGGTGGGGACGGCGCCCAGCTGGACTTCGTCCACGTCCCGGCGCACCACGAAGTGCATGGTCTGGCCGGAAGCAAAATCGGGCTGGTAGGTCAGTTCCAGCGTGGTCCAGTCCTCCGGCGCCTCGCAGAAGCAGTGGAGCATGGCCCCGCGGCCCGCGGCCAGATTCAGCGTAAAGGCCGAGGCGTCTGCTGCATTTTCGCCGTAGAGCGGGGCGGCGAAGCTGCCGCAGCGGACGGCCTTGCCATCGCAGACCGCCGTCAGCCCCGTGCCCAGCCGGTACAACTGGTCGGTGGTGGTCATATCGCGGCTCTGCAGATAGCTCGTGCCGACGGCCAGCGCCTTGGCCGAGAGGTTCTCCACCGACAGGTACACAAGGGTGCTGCCCAGCTCCGGCGCAGGGGCATAACCCAGCAGCTCGACGGCAGCCTTGCCGTCCAGCAGAGCCGGTTCGCCCTCATAACAGGGGGCCAGTGCCGCAGCCGAAACGCCGGTGAGCAGGGCGGCAGCCAGACTGACCGCACCGGAACCGGCACATTTCAGGAACGAGCGGCGGGACAGGGATTGGGACATCGGGGATTCCTCCTAACGGAATAGTTCTCCTTATACAATAGTAAATTCCGGGCAGCCTGTCAAGGGATTTGCCCGGAATTTTACCAAGCCTTATTCAAACGCTTCGTTTTCTTCGTTCTCGGCCTGACCGCGCAGGGTGTCGGCGTAGCCGAAAGGCACGATGTCGATGGCCTCCACAAGGCGGTCCCGCATCCAGAGCTGAACGTCGGTCTGGACGGTGTAGCCGCAGCCGGGGTCGGCCATCCACTGTTCCGGGTGTCGGCTGGGCAGAGCCCGCTGGCTGAGCATACTCATGATAACGCCGCCGTGGGTCACACAAGCCGCCTCGGTGACGTCCATCCGGATCATATACTCAAACAGCTTGAGCAGCGTCTCGGAGCAGCGGGCGTGGAACTTCTCGGTGGGCTCGGCTCCTTCGGGCACGAAGCCGGAGCCGGGGGTGATCCACTTCTTGAAGTCCTCATCCTTGACCAGCTCCTTGACGGGGCGGTTCTCGAAAACGCCGAAGCCCGCCTCCCGCAGGTCGTGGACCGAGAACTGATGGGTCGCGTTGGGGAAGAGGATGTTCGCCGTTTCCACCGCGCGCATCAGCGGCGAGGAGAAAACAGTGTCCACCTGCGGATACTCGAACCGCTCCTTCAGGTCGGCCAGCTGGGCGCGTCCCTCGTCGCACAGGGGGATGTCCGTGCCGCTGCCGATGTACAACCCCTGCAGGTTGCCGGCCGTGATGCCGTGGCGGATGAGATGCAGCTTAAATGTTTTCATCGTCAAAAACACCTCGATTTTCGCAAAGTTCGTCGCATTGTGCTAAAATTTTTGTGCGCAGCGGGCAGTCTGCCCTTTCTGCGCAGCACAAAATATACGCCAGTTTCTTCTTAGTTTAACATAGATATGGTGGTTTGAGCAAGACCTTTGACAAAAATGACGAAATCCGACAGGAAATTCCGTCATTTTGCTCGCTTTACAAGTCGTTTTCCGTTGTGTATAATCAACATGCTGTAAACCAAAAATCAAAGAAGTCTCATATTTTCACTGAGGAGCCAAAGATCATGGAATTCAATCGTATCATCAAACTGCTGCGCAAGGAGCGCGGCATCACCCAAAAGCAGGCGGCGGAGGATCTCGGCGTCTCGCAGGCGCTGCTCTCCCACTACGAAAAGGGTATCCGCGAGTGCGGTCTGGATTTCGTGGTCCGCGTGGCAGATTACTATAATGTATCCTGCGATTATCTGCTGGGCCGCTCGGCGGAGCGCAACGGCATGATGCTGACCGCCGACGAGCTGCCCAACCCCGACAAGATGAAGGACAACGTCTACCACGGCAGCGTCCTGCCCACCATGAACAAAAAGCTGATCTCCAACAGCCTGAATGTCCTCTACGCCAAGATCGCCGAATGCCACAGCAAAGCCCTGACCACCGAGGTCAGCAGCTACCTGATGATGGCGGTGGCCAAGATGTTCCGGCTGCTCTACTCCGCCGAGCCTCACAATGCGCCCAGCCTGTTCAGCGTGGAGGCCCGCCGCTGGCCCGGCTACTCCAGCGCCGTGATGCAGATGAACGAAGCCAACGTCGAAGCCCTGCTGGCCGGGGAGAACGTGGGCACGGGCGAGGGAGTCAAGAACCCGTCCTGCCTTGCCATGACCACCGAGAGCCTGACCCGCGAATTCCCGCTGTACACCCCCAGTCTGCTCAATCTGGTCAAGACCAGCGAGACCCGCGTCAAGGGCATCGGCCCGGAGCAGTGACGGCCCCGCATGTGAAACTCGTGTTAATTTTTGCCGAAAAGGGTTGCGCTCCATTCCAAAAGATGTTATAAACGAACCAGAGAAGAAAAAGACATTGCCATTTGATAAGGAGGCAGTTTTTATGTCGAACAAGATCTCCCGCCGCTCCTTCCTGAAGGTCTCCGGCGCTTCTGCACTCGCACTGGGCGCCGCTTCCATGCTGGGCGGCTGCCAGTCTTCCAGCAGCAATTCTGTGGAAGTCAAGGTCGGTGATAAGATCAGCAACTGGAACAATCTGGCCGTCCAGCTCACCAGCGTCTTCACGCTGGCCGACGCGCCCGATGTGCCCGGCAGCAAGTACGTTGCCATTCTGGTCACCGCCGTCAACCGCTCCAAGACCGATACCATGGCCATCGGTGCCCAGAACGTCCTTGAGATCGATGCCGCTTACCCGCTGAACACCGAGGAGCTCAAGGCCGCCAACACTGCCCCCTATTTCCACGCTCTGTCCGCCTCCACCACCGACTTTGCCGTGACCGTGGACGGCCAGACCGCCGAGGCCGGCGCTTATGTCGCTCTGTACGACAGCGCCACCGAGACCTTCAACGATTCCCCGAATCTGCCCCCGCAGGGCTCCGGCTACATCGAGCTGGTCTGCATGGTTCCCGCCGATTGGCAGCAGATGACCGTGACCTACACCCCGACCTTCGTTTCCGGCAAGACCCTCACCTTCTCGATGAGCGCTTCCGACCTGTCGAATTCCTGAGTTCCGGGGGACGAAATTTCGTCGCATCGGGTTTCCTTGCGCCGTTTTTGTTCTCAAAAAATCTGTGAAAACCATTGACATCCGCCCATTTTTCGCCTATTGTATAGGCAAGGCCTTTTGGCAAATGATATGTGATCCCATATAAAAGGAGGAACCATCATGTCTTTCGAGTTTTCCCGCCGTAATTTTATGAAATACACCGCTGTCGCTGCTGTCGCTCTGGCGGGCGCAAGCCTGTTCACCGGCTGCAAGAACTCCGGCGATTCCTACAACCTGCTCAAAGAGGGCGCAGGTGAGCTGACCGTCCTGCAGGTGACCGCCGCAATGGGCAAGTATGACGACAAGAGCAAGAAATACACCGCTCCCGACATCACCGGTACGACCACGACCATTGAATTCCCCATGAAGATCACCAACAACCGCACCAATCCTATTTATGTCACTCCTAATAATTTCAAGGTGGTCGTCACCAGCAGTGATGGAAAAAACGTCAAAAAGTACTCTGTAACAATTGAGGATGCGCTGAAGGACACCAATCTGAAGAAGGGTTCTTCCGTTTCTGGTAATGTTACTGCACAGGGGGTTGATTTAAAGGAAGGCGATGTTGTCGTCCTGACCTACTGCCCCGATCTGCAGTACAACGAGTACTCTCTGAACTGGAAGCTGACCGTTCCCAAGAAAGAGAGCAGTGCTTCCACAACCAGTACCACGACCTGATTTTTCTCGATTAGTTGCATCCTCACCGCCCGGACCCGTTCCGGGCGGTTTTTGTTTGCCCGTTCCTTGGCACAATATCTTAAATTTGCTTTCCATTTTCGGCAGTTTTATATCTTGTGCACAGCATCCTTTTCCTTTACAATAGAGACATGGAAAAGGATGGGGGCGCAGCGGCTCAGCACATGCCGCCGCGCTGTTTGTTTTCCGCCCGGAACCGGAATGACGCCGGACTTTTGTAGAACAGGAGTGTTGCAGTTATGATCAACATGGTAAAGCTTCCCACCAGCAAGAGCAGTCTGTTCCTGCGTGTGGCAAAGGGCCATTTCGCCACCAGCCACAGCCACATCAACTACTACATCGACGTGACCACCCAGAAATCCCGTCTGTCCGAGGCAAAGGCCGTGGCAAAGGAACTGGTGGCCGCCTATCAGCATAATACCATCGTGGACACCGTGCTCTGCTTGGACGGCACGCAGGTCATCGGCACCTGCCTTGCCAACGAGCTGACCAAGGACGGCTTCTCCAACATGAACGCCCACCAGACCATCTACGTCATCACCCCGGAGTACACCACCGGCAGCCAGATCATCCTGCGCGACAACCTCGCCCCCATGGTCAAGGGCAAGCATGTGCTGATCTTGGCGGCTTCCATCACCACCGGCTACACCGCACAGGCCGCCATCGAGGCCGTGAACTATTACGGCGGCATGGTCGCGGGTCTGTCCGCCATCTTCGCCACCACCAACGAGTGCCTCGGCATCCCGGTCACTTCCATCTTTGACCCGTCCAGCCTCCCCGATTACGCCAGCTTCGATTCCCGCGAATGCCCCCTGTGCAAGGCGGGCCAGCACATCGACGCCCTCGTCAACAGCTTCGGTTACTCGGCACTGTAACAGGCTGCTTTCCACAGATCCCTTTTGACCGACCTCTTCTGCCCCGCCGCACCGGACACTCCTCTGTTCCCGTGCGGCGGGGTTTTCTCGAACCAAAAAGAGACCGCGCGTGCGGCCTCTTTTTTGCGTTATTCACTTACTTCTTCTTCGGGAACACGAACGGGTCATGCAGGTAAACAGTGACGAGATAGGCCGCCATGAAGCACCAGATGATCGGCTCGCAGAGGATGACGGCGTTGTACGCGAATTTCGGGATCAGGAGCAGGACGAAGATGATCTTGCCCACCAGCTCGATGACGCTGGAGAAGAGGGGCAGCACCTTGTTGCCGAGGCTCTGCAGCGCATAGCGGGTGGAGAGCAGGACGCCCAGCACCGCGTAGAACGGCGCGTTCCAGAGCAGATACCGTGCGCCGTTTTCCAGCACCACCGGCTCGCTGGAACCGGAGACGAAGGCCACCATCCACGGAGCCGCCACCCGCATGAGCAGGACGGCGAGGACCGCCACCACGACCGAGTAGAGGTAAATTTCCTTCATGCCCTTGCGGATGCGATCCGGCTGGCCCGCACCGCAGTTCTGGGAAACGAAGGTCGAACCCGCCGACGCCATGCTCAGCAGCGGCATATCCGTGAACATGAACATCTTGCGGGCGGCGGTGTGGCCCGCGATGACCAGCGTGCCCAGACCATTGATGCCGTATTGCAGGACCACCGAGCCCGCCGAGACGATGCTGCTCATCAGGCCCATGCAGATGCTCTGGCTGAACAGCTCCCAGTACAGGTGCTGGCCGACTTTGAAGTGCCTTTTCTCCGGGAGGAGAAGCTTCACCTTGGCGAAGACGTAGAGGATGCAGAGCAGGACGGACACGCCCTGCGAGATGACGGTGGCCACGGCCGCGCCCTGCACGCCCATGCCCATCTTCGCGATGAAGAGCAGATCCAGCAGGATGTTCAGGCCCGACGAGAGGAGCAGGAAGACCAGCGGCATAAAGCTGTTGCCGATGGCCCGGAGCAGACCGGCGCACAGGTTGTATGCAAACATGACCATGACGCCGTAATCGATGACGATGATGTAGCGGTAGGCGTCTTCCAGAATCTCCGCCGGGGTGTCCAGCAGCACCAGCAGCGGGCGCAGCCCCAACGCGCCCGCCAGCGTGATGCAGAGGGAGGCGATCAGGCCGATGACGAGAGAGCCCGCCACGGTCTTCTTGAGCAGATCGTCGTCCTGCGCCCCGTAGGAGCGCGCTGCAACGATGGCAAGGCCGTTTCCGATGCCGAGGCCGAAACCCACCAAAAGCTCGTAGATCGAGCCGCAGGAGCCAATAGCGGCGAGGGCGGTGTCGCCCAGCACGTTGCCCACGATCATGGTATCCACCGTGTTGTATAACTGCTGGAACAGGTTCGACACGAAGATGGGCAGCATAAAGATGACAAGGCGCTGGAAGATCGGCCCGTGCATCAGGTCCACATTCATATTGAAAAGCGGTTTTCTTGCGGTCTGGGTCATGCAGTTCCTCCTGTCCGGCCCCTATGAGCCGGAAAATGACCCTCCCCGCCGAAGGCGGAGAGGGTCATCGCATTTTTCTGATTTTTGATCACAGCTCCTGCGATTCGAAGCCGTTGGCGGTCAGCACTTCGACGCTGGTGAAACCCGCTGCCTTGATGGCAGCAGCGGCCTCATCGAAATCGAAGGTCAGGCTGGCGGTGTCGTGGGCGTCGGCGGTGATGATGACCTTGCCGCCCATCTTCTGCCACTCGCCCAGCAGCCATGCGCCGGGGTAGAAATCCTTGCGGTAGCCGCGGTAGACGCCGCCGGTGTTCACCTCAAGGCGGCAGTCATGCTCCTTGGCCACGGCCAGTGCCTTGAGGGCGGCGGCCTGATAGCGGGGGTCCTCCTCGTCGAAGAACTCACCCTCACCGTTCAGCTTCTTGATGAGGTCGATGTGGGCCAGAATGTCCGGGCCCTTGGCGGCCACCTTCTCCACCTCGGCAAAGTAAGCTTCCACTGCGGCCAGCGCATCGCCGCCGAAATCGTCGAAAATGCAGTCGTGCAGATCCTGCGGGCGGAAGTCGATCTCGTAATACTTGCCGGTGTTCTTGCCGTACAGATGGTGCGCCGCACCGATCCAGTAATCGTAGCTTTCGGGCTTATCCTCGCTCAGAGCGTCCCACTCGATGCCGCAGAGGATATCCACCTTGCCCTTGTACTCGGCCTTGAGCTTTGCGATGGTGGCCTTGTACTGAGCCGTGCGGCTGGGGCTCATGCAGTATTCGCGGTCACGCTGGGTGTAGCTATGGCCGGAGAAGCCCAGTGTGGTCAAGCCCTGCGCACAGGCGGCGCTGGCCATCTCCTGCAAGGTATTTCTGCCGTCGCACATCGTCGAGTGGCAATGAACGCTGGACTTCTTATAATCTGCCATAAAAAACTCACTGCATCCTTTCCTGTTTGACCTTGTGGTCAATGACATGTCGCTTCTCCAGCTCACGGGTGATGTCCTCCACCGTGATGCCCGCCTGAACCATCAGCACCAGCACATGATACGCCAAGTCGCTGATCTCATAGATAGTCTCGGCTTTGTCTTCCTTTTCGCCCGCAATGATGACCTCGGTGCACTCCTCGCCCACCTTTTTCAGGATCTTCTCCTTGCCCTTTTCAAACAGGTAGGTGGTGTAACTGCCCTCCTTGGGGTCGGTCTTGCGGCCTTTGATGAGCTCATACAGCCCCTGCCAGCTGAACTGCTTCAGCTCCGGCGAGACGTATACTTCGTTGAAGAAGCAGCTCTCGGCGCCGGTGTGGCAGGCGGGGCCTTCTTTGACCACTTCCACCACCAGCGCGTCCTTGTCGCAGTCGGCGGTGATGGACACCACATGCTGCACATTGCCGCTGGTGTCGCCCTTACGCCAGATCTCCTGCCGGCTCCGGCTCCAAAAGACCGTCCGCCCCTCGGCGATGGTCAGCGCCAGCGTTTCGGCGTTCATATAGGCGAGGGTCAGCACCTCTTTGGTGTAGTGGTCCTGCACGATGGCAGGAATGAGGCCCTTCTCATCAAATTTCAGTTCCATAATTTTCTCCTCCCCCTCAAAGGGGATACTTACAGTTTATCCTAAATGGGCCCGAAACGCAAGAGCTCAGACCCGCATTTCGATGCCATTTTCATTCAAGTAGGCTTTCAAGTCGGAAATCGAGAGCAGCTTCTGGTGGAAGATGCCCGCCGCAAGGCCCGCGTCGATGCCTTTGTGGTGGAACAGCTCCAAAAAATCCTCCTTTTTGCCCGCGCCGCCGCTGGCGATGATGGGCACATGGACCCGCGCCGCCACAGCGTCCAGCATTTCGAGGTCGAAACCGTTCCGCACGCCGTCGGTGTCGATGCTGTTCAGGCAGACCTCCCCCGCGCCGTGCTCGGTGCACCACGCGATCCAGTCCAGCGCATCGCGGCCGGTGTCCTCCCGCCCGCCTTTGGCAAAGACCCGGAACTGGCCGTTCACCCGCTTGACGTCCGCCGAGAGGACGACGCACTGGTCGCCGTAGCGCTGGGCCGCCGACTGGATGAGGTCCGGGTTCTTGAGAGCGCCGGAGTTGACGCTGACCTTGTCGGCCCCGCACTTGAGCACCCGGTCAAAATCCTCCAGCGTATTGATGCCGCCGCCCACGGTCAGCGGGATGAAGATCTCGCTGGCCACTTGGGTCAGGATGTCGGTGAAGAGGGCGCGCCCCTCGAAGCTGGCCGTGATGTCATAGAACACCAGTTCGTCGGCCCCGGCTGCGTTGTAGAGCCGGGCCATCTCCACCGGGTCGGCCACATCCTTGATGCCCTCGAAGTTCGTGCCCTTGACCACCCGGCCGTTCCGCACATCAAGGCAGGGAATGATGCGTTTTGTTACCATGTTCAGCTTCCTCCCTGTTTATTTCTGTACCAGTTTTACGCAGCGTTGCAGGTCGAGCGCCCCGGTGTAGAGGCTTTTTCCCAAGATCGCCGCCGCGACGCCCATCCGATCCAGCTCCACCAGCTCGGATTCGAAGGAGATGCCGCCGCTGGCCGTGAAGTTCATGCCCGGCACCTCGGTCTGCAATTGGCGGTACAGGGCCATGTTCGTGCCCTGCATCGCGCCGTCACAGGCGATGTCGGTGTAGATGACCGCCATGCAGCCCGCATCCGCCAGCCGCTTGCAGAAGTCGATGCCCTTTTCGGCGCTGACATCCTTCCAGCCGTGGATGGCCACAAAGCCGTCCTTGGCGTCCACGCCGACGGCGATCCTGTCGCCGTATTTTTTCAGCATCCGGGCCGTGAAGTCAAAATCCGTCACGGCCACGCTGCCAAGAATGCAGCGGCCCACACCGAGGGAAAGGTACTTCTCGATCCGCTCCTCGGTGCGGATGCCGCCGCCCACCTCGATGTACAAGCCGCCCTGCTTTGCCAGCGCGGCAATGGTGTCATAATTGGAAAGGGTGCCGTCCTTCGCGCCGTCCAGATCGACGACGTGGAGGTTCTTGGCCCCCGCCGCGAGGAACTGCCGCGCCTGTGCGCAGGGATCCTCGCCGTAGACGGTCATGCGGTCGTAGTCGCCCTGCGTCAGCCGGACGACCTTGCCGCCCCGCAGGTCAATGGCAGGAAATAATTGCATAATTACTCTCCTTTAGCGGCCTCGCCCTCTCAGGCGCTTCGCGCCAGCTCCCCCAAAGGGGGAGCTTATCATAATTCACTGAACGCCTTCAAGATCCTCAGCCCCGTATCCCCGCTTTTTTCGGGGTGGAACTGGGTGCCGTACACCTTCCCCGCCCGGACCACACCGGTGACGGGGAGGGAGTAATCGCTGACGGCCAGCGTGCTTTCCGCGCAGTGTTTGCCGTAGTAGCTGTGGACGTAGTACACATACTCGCCTTCCCGGATGTACCGGAACAGCGGGTCGTCTTTGAGGATGTGCAGGGCGTTCCAGCCGATCTGCGGCACCTTCAGAGTCTTGTCCGCAAGGTCGGGTTCCAGCGGGCAGACCTCGCCTTTCACAAAGCCGAGACCCGCGTGCTCGCCGTACTCGTAGCTTTTTTCAAACAGAAGCTGCATCCCAAGGCAGATGCCCAGCAGCGGCTTCTTTTGGGCCTCCTCTTGAATGACCGGCACAAGGCCGGTGGCGGTGAGCTTCGCCATGGCGTCGCCGAAGGCCCCCACGCCGGGCAGGATCAGCCGGTCCGCCGCCCGGATCACCGCCGGGTCCGCCGTGACGACGGCTTCCTGCCCCAGATGGGCAAGGCTCGACTTCAGGCTGAACAGGTTGCCCACACCATAATCGATGATCGCGATCATACCAGCAGTCCTTTCGTGGAGGGGATCTCGTCCCGGTGGGCGGCGTCGATCTTTACTGCGGCGGCCAGCGCGTGCCCGGCCCCCTTGAAACAGGCTTCCAGAATGTGATGGGTGTTCTCCCCCGCGAACTGGACGAAATGGATCGTGGCGGGCACATTCCGGGCAAAGCCCAGCCAGAATTCCGAGGCGCACTCCACATCGAAATCGCCGACCTTTTCGGTCTTGCAGTGGACGTCCCAGTTCAGGGTGCACCGGCCCGAAAGGTCCACGGCGCAGAGCACCAGCGCCTCGTCCATGGGCAGGTAGAAGCTGCCGTAGCGGCAGATGCCCCGCATCTCGCCCAGCGCCTTGGCAAAGGCTTGGCCCAGCGCAATGCCGATGTCCTCGGCGGTGTGGTGGTAGTCCACCTCCACGTCGCCGTGGCAGGTGAGCACGAGGTCGAACCGGCCATGCCGCGCGAACAGCTCCAGCATATGATTCAGAAAACCGCAGCCGGTATCCACCTGATAGCGGCCCGCGCCGTCCAGATTCAGGGTCAGTTCGATCTGCGTCTCGTTGGTGTTGCGTTCCAGACTGACTTCCCGCATGGGTCACACCTCCAAAATCTCATCCAGTGCTTTGAGCAGGGCCCGCATCTCATCCGAGGTGCCGATGGTGATGCGCAGCCAGCTGCCGATCCGGGGCGCATCAAAATGACGGACGAGAACGCCCTTTTCTTTCAACTTTTTGTAAAGTTCCCCGCCATCTTTGCGGACTGTACTTGCAAACAGAAAGTTGGAGCGGCTGTCCAGCACGGAGAAGCCCCGCGCTTCCAGCTCCTGTTTCGTCCAGCCGCGGGTCTCCACGATGGCGGCGCGGGTGGTGTCAAAATATGCCGTATCTTCCAGCGCAGCCTGTCCGGCCTTCAGGGTCAGCCGGTTGATGTTGTAGGGGTTCAGGCTGAACTTGACCCGATTCAGGTCAGCGATGAGCTTCTCATTGCCCATCGCAAGGCCCAGCCGTGCACCCGCCAGTTGGCGGGATTTCGAGAAGGTCTGCACGACCAGCAGGTTCTCGTATTGGTCGATGAGGGGCACGCAGCTCTCGCCGCCGAAGTCCACATAGGCTTCGTCCACGATCACCACGTTGTCAGGGTTCGCCTTCAGGATGCCCTCGATGGCACTGCGGGGCAGGGCCAGACCGGTGGGGGCATTGGGGTTGGCCAGCACGATGGTGGCACCGAGGCCGTAGTAATCGGTGGGATCAAGGGTGAAATCCTCCTTCAGGGGGATGATCCTGCTGGGGATGTGCATCAGCCCGCACCAGACGCCGTAGCAGCCGTAGGTGATGTCCGCATAGGCCAGCGGGTGTTCCTCGTCGCAGAAGGCCCGCAGCGCGAAGAAGAGGTTTTCGTCGCTGCCGTTGCCGGGCATGATCTGGCTGGGCTTCAACCCGAAGTGCTTGGCCGCCGTGTTCAGCAGCTCGGCACAGGCCGGGTCGGAGTAGAGCCGCAGTTTTTCGACCTCGGCGCGGCTCACGGCGTCCAATACCGCCGGGGAGGGCGGGTAGGGGCTCTCGTTGGTGTTCAGCTTGATGTATTTCTGATCCTGCGGCTGTTCGCCGGGGGTGTAAGGGGTGACGTTCATCAATCGTTCTGATAGAAACCGGCTCATTGGGGTCGTCCTCCGTTTTTCTGCACCTGAATCATTCTTCGTACCGGATGGTCACGCTCTTGGCGTGGGCGTGCAGTCCCTCGCGCTCAGCGAAGTCGGCGATGCGGGGAGCGACGGCGCCCAGCGCCTCGCGGGTGTAGTAGATGAAGCTGGACTTCTTCACAAAGTCGTCCACGCCCAAGGGGCTGGAGAACCGAGCCGTGCCGCTGGTGGGCAGGGTGTGGTTCGGCCCGGCGAAGTAATCGCCCAGCGCTTCCGGCACATTGCGGCCGAGGAAGATGCTGCCTGCGTTCCTGATCTCGTTCAGCACACCGAAGGGATCCTCCACGCAGACTTCCAGATGCTCCGGCGCGATGATGTTGCACGCCTCAATGGCCTTGTGCAGATCGGAGCAGACGATGATCTTGCCGTTGTCGTCCACGCTGGCGCGGGCGATGGCGGCGCGGGGCAGCTGGGGGATCTGGACTTCCAGCTCCGCCTGTACGGCCTTGGCCAGCGCCTCACTGTCCGTCACGAGGACGGGGCTGGCCAGCTTGTCGTGCTCGGCTTGGCTCAGCAGATCGGCGGCTACCCACGCGGGGTTGCAGCCGCCGTCCGCCAGCACCAGAATTTCGCTGGGGCCCGCGATCATGTCGATGCCCACCTTGCCGAAGACCTTCCGCTTGGCTGTGGCAACGTAGATGTTGCCGGGGCCCACGATCTTATCCACCGCCGGGATGCTCTCGGTGCCGTAGGCCAGCGCGGCCACGGCCTGTGCGCCGCCGGTCTTGAAAATTTTGGTCACGCCCGCCGTGGCTGCTGCCGCGAGGATGACGGGGTTCACCTTACCGTCCTTCCCCGCCGGGGTGGTCATGACGATCTCGGACACCCCCGCCACCTTAGCCGGGATAACGTCCATCAGCACCGTGGAGGGGTACGCCGCCGTGCCGCCGGGCACATAGACGCCCGCCTTCTCGATGGGGGTATATTTCTGGCCCAGCACCACGCCGGGCTTGTCGTTCATCACAAAGTTTTTGTGCACCTGCTGGCGGTGGAAAGCCTCGATGTTGGCGGCAGCCTCCCGCAGTGTCTCAACGAAGTAGGAATCCGTGTTGGCAAAGGCCTCGTCGATCTCCTCCTGCGTCACCTGCAAATTCTCGATGGCCGCGCCATCGAATTTCAGGGCGTAGTCCTTCAGAGCCCCATCGCCGCGGGCACGAACATCGGCAATGATGCCGTCCACCACATCCTCCACGTTCTTCTCCGCGCGGATGTCGCGGTTCAAGATCTCTTCGGGTCTCAGTTCGTCGAAGTTATACAGCTTGATCATTTTGCAGCCTCCTGTAAGGTATCCCGCAGTTTTTCGAGCATTTCGTCCATTTCCTTGTGCTTGAACTGGTAGCTGGCCTTGTTGGCGATGAACCGGGCCGAGATGGGCAGGAACTCCGTCACGACCTTGAGGCCGTTTTCCCGGAGGGTCGTGCCCGTCTCCACGATGTCCACAATGACGTCCGAAAGCCCTAAGATGGGGGCCAGCTCGATGGAACCGTTCAGCTTGATGATGTCGATATCCCGCCCCATGGACGCATAATAGTTTTTCGCGATGTTCACGAACTTGGTGGCGACCCGCACCGGGCGGCTGGGGTCGTCCTGATAGTCTGCCGGGGCGGCCACACACATCCGGCACTTGCCAAGGCCGGTGTCCAGCAGCTCGTAGACGTCCGCCGAGGCTTCGGTGAGGATGTCCTTGCCCACGATGCCCACGTCCGCCGCGCCGTGCTCCACGTAGATGGCCACATCGCTGGGTTTGACGAGGAAGTAGCGGATGCCCGCCGCCGGGTTCTCCACCACCAGCTTCCGGGTGGCGTTGTAGTCCTCGGTGCAGCCGTAGCCGATGCGGGCCAGCAGATCATAAACCTTGTCGCCCAGCCGGCCTTTGGGCAGGGCCACATTCAGCATGGTCTTTTCGGTCTTCTGCTGCACCGGCGGCAACGGGGCGCTCAGGCGGTCCAGCTCGTCGAGGTAGACCGCAAAGCCGATGGCGTCCGCGCCGGGGGTGAACTTCTGCATCAGCCGGTCGTACCGGCCGCCTTTGAGCAGCGGCCGGGGCAGACCCCGCAGATACCCCTGAAAGACCAACCCGTTATAGTATTCCATCTCACCCGCCAGCGAGAGATCCAGCCGGATGCTGCCGCCCGCCGCTTCCAGCGGTTCGGCCAGCGCCCGCAGCTCGGCAGCGGCTGCCCGCATCCGGTCGTTCTTGCAGAAGGCTTCGGCCCGCGTCAGCGTCTCTTCGTACCCGCCGCAGAGGCTCAGCAGCCCGCACAGGGCCTCGGCCCCGGCATCGTCCAGCCCGGCAGCCTTGGCCGCTGCCCGCAGCTCGTGGGCATTTTTCTCCCGCAGTGATCCCAGCAGGGCCGGGCGGGCGTTTTCCGGCACTGCCAGCGCATCCAGCAAGCCGAAGAGGTAGCCCATGTGGCTCACTTCCAGCACCCACGCAGCACCCAGCTGCCCCAGCGACTGCGCCGCCAGCCGGACGGTCTGCTGGACCTGTGCTTCGCCCACGGCTCCCAGCATCTCAAGGCCCATCTGGGAGATCTCCTTGAAGGTGTGGCTCTCTGCCGAGGGGCGGTAGACGTTCTCGTGGTAGTAATATTTCAGCGTCTCACCGGCTGCGGGCTGGGCCGTCTTGGCGATGGAAAGGGTCACGTCCGGCTTGAGCGCCAGCAGCCGCCCGTCCAAGTCCGTGAAGGTGATGACCTGTTCCGACGACAAAAAGCTGCGGTTTTCCTGATACAGCCCATACTCCTCGAAGCGGCCCATGTGGTATTTGCGGCACCCCGCCGCCTCGTACAGCGCCCGCAGCCCGAAGGAAGCCCGCTCCTTCGGCTGCAAATACGACAGATCAAATTTCATCTCCGTTTCCTCCCGTTCCTCGGTTTTGAACCGTCCCGGCGGCCATCCTGCCGCCCCTTTCCCAGCGTGTATTTTATAAAATCATTTTACTTTATCTCAGTAAAGTTGTAAAGTATGAAAGTGAAAGATTTTTCATCTCTATCTTACCGTTTTTCTGTGCGTTTGTACAGAAACGCGAAATTCTTTCATCGTACCGCCGGATCAGATGATGCGTTCCGCAAATGCCCGCCCCCGCAAACGCAAAAAATCCCCCGCCGGGCGCAGGGTGCGCGAGCGGCGGGGGAAGGGTGCGGTTCTGATTTCAGGTGTTCTCAGACGTCCAGCAGGGCCAGCACGCCGCTCTTAGGGCGGGCACCGACGGTCTGGTTGACGAGCTTGCCGTTTTTGAAGACCAGCAGGGTCGGGATGCTCATGACGCCGAACTGGGCAGCAAGGTCGGGCTGCTCGTCCACATTGACCTTGCCCACCTTGATGTCACTGCGCTCTTCGGCCACCTCGTCCACGATGGGGGACAGCATCCGGCAGGGGCCGCACCAGCTTGCCCAGAAGTCCAGCAGGACGGGCTTTTCGCTGTGCAGCACCTCGGCGTCAAAATTTGCACTGGTAATGGTGATGGGTTCCATATCGGTTACCTCCTTGGGAAGTGTTTTGTTCGATGGCACTAGTATACCCCAAAACGCCCCCGCCGTTCCGTAACTGGGTCACACAACACAAAAAGCGGCGGCCCGCCCGCTTGGGGTGAGCCGCCGCCCTGCTGTGTTCTTTGGACTTCTCCGCGGATGCGGGTCAAGAGCAATTATGCCGTTACCCAAGCAACTGCGGTGACAGGCCACCAGCCGGCCAGATTGATTGCCGTATAAACACCAACCACAGCGTTGCCGACGGACTTGTTCAGGTAACTTGCGAAAGCATCAATACCGCTGGCTGCCAGCTCGGTAACGGACTTGCCCTTCTTGTTCTTCTGGATCCACTCACGACTCTTGCCAATGCCCCAGACCATATTTGCAATGGAAATGGTAGTACCGATCACCCAACCCACGGCGTAAGCGGTTCCAGCATCGCCACCAGAGGTGTAGGTCATTTCGTCTTCAGTCATGACACTGTAGCAAGCGGGCATCATCATTTTGTTTTCCATAATAACACTCCTTTGAAAGCAATCTATCCCAAGCGGTGCACACTGCACCGCAAGTTTCCAAATAAATGCTATGGGGAACAAGTGGACGCGGAGTCCCGGCTCCTTAGACCAGAACGAGGATCAGGCTGATGGGAGCCAGACCCACCACCATGGCGGTGGAAACACCATCGCGCAGGAAGTTGGAGGGACTCTTGGTCATGTCCTCGCCGATATCATCCATGGCGCGGCCCAGAACCGTCAGGACATTGCCCTTACGGTTGGATTTGTTGCTCAGCCAGTTGCGGGCGGTAGAAATGCCCCAGACGTAGCTGGCACCCAGCACCACGCTGCCAACGACGGTGGCGGCTACCTTGAAGGTATCAAATGCAGCGCTTCCGCCCTCGGTATAGGTCATTTCATCTTCGGTCATCACCGCATAATCTGCGGGCAGTCTCAGTTCATTCTTCATAGGTCATTTCCCTCTTTGCGGCGGCGCCTGTGCGCCGATCAAATACAACTTCCATGCCGCTTTCCTTCTCACTCTTTGTACGCTCATTTTACTACACCTGTCGGTTTTCTGCAATAGATTCTGTGCAAAATAGTGAAAAATCGGAAAGTCGCATGAAAACGGACACCATTCTTTGTGAAAAAGTTCTGCAATAAACCGCTTCTCAGCCCGCGACACCCGCACGGTAGAGGTACGGGTCGCTGGTAAAGCTCGAATAGCTGTACAGCACTAGGATCGCGTCATAGTCATTGTCGGCGATGAGCTGATCCAGCCCGTAATTGTAATTGCGGAAGTCTACCACGTCGATGGCCCCATAGTTGGCCGTCAGGTAAGGCACGAAGCTGTTGGCGTAGCTGTCCTTGATGACGAGGATCTTCCCCGTTCCGTCGCCCTCCACCCGGCTCAGGCCGTTGTTGCCGTGGAGAAACATGGCATACTTGTCGTAAACATCCAGTTTCGCGGTATCGTACAGGCCGGTCTCGGTGCCGTCGGTGGGCTGGCCGGGGCCGGTGACATTCCAGATGGTGAGCTTATTCTGCAAGTCGTACCATGTGATCGTGTCCGGCTCGGCGTTCCACGTCCGCGCCTTGGAGTAATGGGTGCCGTAGAAGTCTTCTGCCGTCTCCACTGTATGCGTGCTGCGGTCAAACGGCGTCAGGCCCAGCTCCTTGCAGAAGGCTTCGTAGGCGTAGTAAGCCCCCAGCGTCGTCCAGTGGTGATCCGTGCGATAATAGAGATACTCGTCCTTGTGGTCGTACAGAGCCGGAAGGACATTGATGAAATGCCCGCCCTGCACCATATTCGCGGCTTCGTTGATGCGGGTTTCCTCGTCCATCTGGGGCGCGGCGAGGGGCAGCTTTTCCGGGTAGACGGTGGAGGCCGACGGCACCAGCATGAAGCTGACCTTGCCGGGGCAGCGCTCGGACAGCGAACCCACCGCCGCGAGGTTCTTGTTCCATGTCTTCTCCTCGCTGGGCAGCACGCGGTACCGCCGGGCGAACATCCTGTGCTCCTTGCCCAGCAGGATGCCGCCGCTCTGGGTCTTCTGGAACAGAGTCGTCTCGGCAAGGCTCTGAAGGTCGATCCACTGATCCCGCCCGAAGACCTGATCCTTGACGTATTTCGTGTAATTGGTGAAGTAGCTGTTCAGCCCGTCCACCGACACCGCCGTGAGCTTGGGCCGCTGGGTGAGGGTGGTGTTTTCCATCTCACTGTATGCGCGGTCGGGCGTTGCCATATCCAGCACGAAGAGGGCGATGAAAAACAGGCTGAAGGCCATCAGCACCGGGTACTGTTTGAGCGAGGACAAACGCTTTTTCTTTTCCATGATCCACGTCCTCCTCAGAAGTTAAAATACAGGAACGGGCTGTTGGTGCTGCCCACCACATAGGCCGTGGAGAGTACCAGCAGCACCAGCACCGTGGCCACACGGGTGGCCGTGCGCTTTTTCAGCGCGTTCCAGAGCGTTTCGATGAGCGGCGTACAGCAGACGGCGGACACCGCCAGCAACACCCCGTAATTCCGCAGGAAATACACCGGCGAGACGCCGCCCGTGGGAACGAAGAGCCGGTGGAACAGTTCCCCGAAGCCGACGCCGTAATCGTTGCCCACGAACATGGCCCAGCCCACCACCACGAGGAAGAGGGTGTAGACATGGGGCCAGAGCTTCCCTTTTTCAAGGTATTTCAGCAGGAAGAGCTTCTCGATGGCCAGCAGAACAAAGTAGTACAGGCCCCAGCAGATGAAGTTCCAATCCGCGCCGTGCCAGATGCCGGTGAGCAGCTCCACGACGAAGAGGTTGAAGATCTGCCGCTTGAGGCCCTTGCGGTTGCCGCCCAGCGGGATATACACATACTCCCGGAACCAGCCGGACAGGGTCATGTGCCAGCGCCGCCAGAACTCGGTGATGGAGCGGGAGATGTAGGGGAAGTTGAAGTTCTGGGGGAAATCAAAGCCCAGCATCTTGCCCATGCCGATGGCCATCATCGAGTAGCCGGAGAAGTCGAAGTAGAGCTGGAGCGAATAGGCGATGACGCCCAGCCAGACCAGCGCCGTAGAAGCATTTCCAAGGCCCACATAGGTGGTGGAAGGGCTGCTCTGGATGCCGATGATGTCGGTCCAGAGGGCGCCCACCGCATCCGCCAGCAGGACCTTTTTCGCCAGACCAAAGGTAAACAGGGTCATGCCCTCTTCGATCTGCTTTAAGTGATAGCGGTGCTCGTAGACGTGGAGCTGCGCCGAAACATCGCGGTATTTGACGATGGGGCCCGCAATGAGCTGCGGGAACATGACGACGTAGGCACCGAAGTCGATGATGTTGTGTTCGGTTTTGACCTCGCCCCGGTAAACATCGATGGTATAGGACAGGGTCTGGAAGGTGTAGAAGCTGATGCCCAGCGGCAGGGTGCTGATGCCCTGAATGGCCGCAAAATCCGTACCCAGCAGCGCGTTCAGGCTGGAGAGGACGAAGTTCGCATACTTAAAGTAAAACAGCATCCCCAAGCTGCCCGCCAAGGCCGCCAGCAGCAGCGCCGTGCGGGCGGCAGGCTTGGCCGCACATTTTTCCAGCCCCAAGCCGCACAGGTAGTTGATGAGGATGAGGGCCAGCATGACCGGGAAAAACCGGACTTCACCCCAGCAGTAGAACACCAGACTGCACACGAAGAGTACCGTGTTCTTGAGCTTTGCGGGCGCAAGGTAATACAGCGCCAGCGTGATGGGGAGAAACCGGAACAGAAAGATGATGGTGCTGAAAACCAAGGTGTTCCTCCTTTGAAAAAAGGCCGATGCCGCCATGGCACCGGCCCACAACTGTTGTTTTTACTTGAGCAGAACGTCGTTGACGGCGTCGGTCAGATCCTCCGTGCACTCGTTGGAGGCAATGACCATCACAACGCGGTCGGCACTGCTGGCGATGACCGCATTTTCCACGTTGGCCTGTGCGGTGGCGAACTCAGCGTAGTTGCCATAGAACGCGACCTGATCCTGCTGGTAGGCCTTCAGCGCTTCCACGATGTCGTCGGCCTTGCCCTCGGCGGGTTCGATGACCAGCACGAGGCCCGCGTCGCCGTTGTCGTTGCTCTTCACGCCCTTATAGCCGGCCACATCCTCTGCCTTCAGGCCGAAATCGTACTCGATGTTCATTGCGGCGATCTCGAACTGGTTTGCGATGGGGTTCGCTTCCAGCAGGGTGTTCACCTCATCGGCCAGCTCATCGGGGCTGTTGGTGCCGTCGTCGGGCAGAGCGCTCTCCACCTGCGACAGGACCACCGAGCTGGGAGCCGACTCGGAGCTGGCGGCAGAGCTTGCCGTGGAGGAAGCGGAGGAACCGCAGCCCGCGAGCAGAACACAGCTTGCGGCCACCGCAGCAGCTATCATCAGTTTTGAACGGTTCTTCATGAATTATTCCCTCTTTTGCATTCGTTACACTCAGGTCCCCTGCTGCGTTCTTTTACGCGGCATACCGGGACATTGCTATCTTACCATACCGCCCCCTAAAATGCAAAGGGTCCGGTAAAGTTTTACGGTTTCTTCACGGTTCTTTGCCCGCGCTTTGCCGCTCAGCCCGCAATGGCGTGCAGCTGGGCGATGTAATCCTCGAAGCACAGGCCGCTGGCGCTGATCTTGGCGGCGTTCTCCCTGCCCACATACCGCCAGTGCCACGGCTCGTAGGTGATCTCGGTCTTATCCTCGGCCCCCTTGGGGTAGCGCAGGATAAAGCCGTACTCCACCGCGTGCTCGCACAGCCAGCGGAAGGCCGTGGTGTTCTCAAAGCCCTCGTCCAGCCCGGTGTGTTCGGGGCTGTTCAGGTCGGCGGCAAGGCCGCAGTTGTGCTCGGAATAGCCCGGCGGGTTGACGACGGCGGCGGCCATCTCCTTGGCGGTGGCGGTATCGTAGCCCCGGTCGGTGTAGTACTTCGTTTTCCGCTCGTACAGGCCGGTCTGGTACTTGACGCTGCGGTAGCCGCTCTGCATCCAGACGGTCACGCCGTCGGCTGCGGCAGCTTTCTGCATCTCCAGAAAGGCATCGCACGCCGCGGTCTGCAAGGTCTTATTCACCGCCGTCTGGGAGCCGCACTCCTTTGTATCAAAGGTGTAGTTGTCCGGCATCTTGTTGGTGTGGTTCACCAGCACCATCATCGGGTCGGCCAGCATGGCGGCGGCCTCGGCCTTGGTCAGGCCCAGCGCATTGTCCCGGCTCTCCTCGGCCCCTTCGCTGGCGGCAGCGCTGGTGGGTTCGGCGGTGCTGCTGGGGACCAGCCGGTCGGTCAGCAGCCCGTTCGTCTCGCTGGCAGCGCTGCTGGCGGGGGCACCGGCGGCGCTGGCCGAGGGCACCGGGGCCTTGCGGTTGAGCAGGACGGCCGCGCCGCCCACGACGAGACAGACGACGGCGGTCAGCCCGGCCACCCGGCGGATGGCACGGCTGCGCCGACGGCGGCGCATTTCCGCGCGGGTCAGGCGGCGGTGGGTAGGTCGATGTTGTTGGTCCATAACGAGCCTTCTTTCTTGTCAGCGGCCCTGCCCTCTCAGGCGGGCAGGCCGCAGTTTGCTTGCATAGTTCTTCAGGTTCCGGAAATACTACCTTCGGAGGTGTTCCCCTATGAAGATGACAGCGCAGGAATATGCGCGGCGGGTGAAAAAGGTCGGCCCGCACTCCCCCCTCGGCACCGACTGCCTGTGGGCCTTCGGGGTAGGCGGCGGCATCTGCCTTCTCGGCGAGGTGCTCCGCCAGCGGTATCTCGCCCTTGGGCTCGAAGCCGACCTCGCGGGCACCCTGACCAGCTGCACCCTCATCGCCCTTTCGGCGGTGCTGACGACGCTGGGCCTTTACCAGAAGCTCGCGGCCCGCGCGGGGGCAGGGTCGCTGGTGCCCATCACCGGCTTTGCCAACGCCGTGGTCAGCGCGGCCATCGAGTTCAAGACGGAGGGCCGCATCCTCGGCACCGGGGCCAAGATGTTCACCATCGCGGGGCCGGTCATCGTCTACGGCACCCTGTCCGCCGTGGTCTACGGCGGGGTGCTCTGGCTACTGGGCGGCTGAGCGCTTTCCTTTACAATACGCACAGCCGGGCGCGAAGATTGCACCACCCCGGCGAATTCTCAGTATACCACAAAATTCGCAAAAAAACAGCCCTGAAAGGAGGAATTTCTGATGGCGACCCGGCGCGGCGATACCCTGATCTTCTCCGATCCCCCCGTCATCGCATCTCACGCGGCGGTGGGCGGCAAAAAAGAGGGCGAGGGCCCCTTGGCGGCGGGCTTTGACGAGCTGCGGGCCGACAACAGCTTCGGCCGATCCGGGTGGGAGGCCGCCGAGGCCGAGCTCCAGCTCCGGGCGGCCCGGCTCTGCCTAAAAAAAGCACAGATCCCCGAAAAAGAGGTCAGCCTTGTGCTGGCCGGGGATCTCCAAGCCCAGTGCACGGCCTCCAACTATGCCATGCGGGCGCTGGGCATCCCCTACGCCGGGCTGTTCGGGGCCTGCAGCACGATGGCCGAAGCATTGGGGCTGGGGGCCGCGCTTTGTTCGGCGGGGATGGCCGACGGGCTGCTGGCCATGTCGTCCAGCCATTTCTGCGCGGCAGAGCGTCAGTTCCGCACCCCGCTCAGCTACGGAGCCGTCCGCACCCCCACGGCCCAGTGGACTGCCACCGCTGCCGGGGCCTGTCTGCTGCGGCCCGCCGGGCCGGGCGTCGGCATCCGGGCCGTGACCTTCGGCCGGGTGCAGGATTACCAGATCAAGGACATCAACAACATGGGCGCAGCCATGGCCCCCGCAGCCGCCGCCACCCTGCTGCACTACCTGCGGGACACCCACAGCGAACCGCAGGATTTCGACGCCATCTACACCGGCGACCTCGGCCATGTGGGCAGCCAGCTCTTCCGGGAACTTCTGGCCGCCGAGGGGCTGCTCCTCAAGAACCATGTGGACTGCGGCTGCATCCTCTACGATGCCGAGGCGCAGTCCGTCAAGAGCGGCGGCTCCGGGGCGGGGTGCTGCGCTGCCGTTCTCTGCGCCCACATCCTGCCCCGGCTGGAGCGGGGCACCCAGAAGCGCCTGCTCTTCCTCGCCACCGGGGCGCTGATGAGCCAGACCACCTTCCTGCAAAAGGAGAGCATCCCGGCCATCGCCCACCTCGTCGAGCTCTGGGCCCCGAAAAAGGAGGGAACCGCATGAATTATTTCTGGGCTTTCGTCATTGGCGGCGGCATCTGCGTGGTCGGGCAGCTCCTCATCGACCTCACCGGCCTGACCCCCGCCCGCATCCTGACAGGCTACGTGGTGGCGGGCGTCGTCCTGTCCGCCGTCGGCTGGTACGCGCCGCTGGCCGAGTTCGCCGGGTGCGGAGCCACCGTGCCCCTGCTGGGCTTCGGGCACCTGCTGGCCAAAGGCGTCCGCACCGCTTTGCAGGAAGAAGGAGCCATCGGCATCCTCACCGGCGGCCTGACCGCTGCCGCCGCCGGCGTCACCACCAGCCTTGTCTGCGGCGTGGTCTGCTCGTGGTTCGGGAAGAGCCATGATCAGAACTGACTTTCACGCAAAAACGGTCTGACCGTATCGTTCGGCCAGACCGTTTTCCTGTATTTCTGCAATAAAAAAGTGGTACGATGCAAAAACAAAAACCCCCATGCCGGATGGCACAGAGGTTTTGTTCGTCAGTCGATCACTTGATCAGGCACGGACTCAAGCGTTCTTGTTAGCACGCTTTGCCATACGGCTGATCTTGCGAGAAGCGGTGTTCTTCTTGATGACACCCTTAGCGCGAGCCTTGTCGATCGCGGAAACAGCAGCCAGGACGGTTGCGTCCTTGTCAGCGGCATTCGCATCGATGGCAGCGTCTGCCTTCTTGACGACTGTTTTCAGGTTGGTCTTAATGGCCTTGTTGTGAGCCTGCTCTGCAGCAGCCTGCACGACGCGGTCCTTCTGAGATTTGATGTTAGGCATTCGTTCCACCTCCTTGGCTACCTATAACAGCGCACCTTATGATACCATATTTGCCGTACCAGCGCAAGCCTTTTTTCGATTTTTGTTTAGAAAAGTTTTCAAAATCCCATACTGAAGCTGTGTTATCGGGCCAAAACGGCCCCGAAAGCGGACTTCAGACAGAAAAGTGGGATGAAAATGCGTTATACCGACCTTGCGGACGAGCTCTACCACGCCCCGGAGGACGCCCTGCCTGCCGGTGTGCGGGTGGCCACGGCCAAACGCGGCGGCGTGACCGTGACGCGGGTGGAGATCGCGCGGGAAGGGCTGGAGCGGCCCCGCGGGCGGTATGTGACGCTGGAAGTGCCCCGCGTCAGTCTGCTCGACGAGCGGGACGAAAGCGTCATCGAACCGGCAGCAGCAGAGCTGCGGGCCCTGCTCCCGGCGGCGGGGCCGGTGCTGGTGCTGGGGGTGGGGAACCGCCGGGTCACCGCAGACGCCCTCGGCCCCCGCACGGTGCAGAAGATCTTCGTCACTATGGGGCAGCGCAGCGTTCCGGTGCAGGGCATCCGGCCCGTGGCGGCGGTGGCGCCGGGGGTATCGGCCTCCACCGGGCTGAGCTTGCAGCAGCTGGCGGCGGCGCTGGTGCGTCAGGTCCGCCCTGCGGCCCTGCTCTGCGTGGACAGCCTGTGCTCCTCTGAGCCGGAGCGGCTGGGCCGCACCCTGCAATTTTCGGACACCGGGCTCTTCCCCGCCCAGCCCGACCATTCCCGCCATCTGGACGCGGCGCGGCTGGGCGTGCCGGTGCTGGCGGCGGGCATCCCTACCCTGATGCAGTCGGAGGAGGGCCGTGACCTCGTGGTGACCCCCCGCGAGCTGGACAGCGTCATCGCCCACGGGGCGGCCCTGCTGGCGGCGGCCATCAACCGGGCGTTGCAGCCCCGGCTCAGCATTGCGCAGCTGGGCTGGCTGACGAATTGACAGCTCCTTCCGCCGCGTCTGCGATGGCGGAGGGAGTTCTATCCCTTTGCATTTTTCATATGTTTGTAAGAGGGAAGGAGGTGCGCGCCATGCGTCACAGGCAGACAAGTTCCGGGGCCGGGCAGCTCGCCGCCTTGGCCGGGGCGGCGGCGCTGATGCTGGCCCTGACCTTCTTTGCCCACGGGCTTCTGCTCGGCCTTTCGGCCCTTGTCATCGGGCCGCTGCCCGCCGCCAAGACGGCTCTTTCCCTCAGCCGGAAGCAAGCGGCGGCGTCCTCCCAGCCCGCCGCGTCTGCCGACGCCATCGAGCCGGATGCCCCGGCCCAAGCCCAGCCGGACGCTTCCGCCCCTGCCGACACGTCCTATTTCGTCGCCTTGGAAGGGGACGATGCCCGCCCCGCCGATGCAGGGATCATTCTGGAAAAGAACTACCCGCAGGGCAGCGGGGAAAAGTACATTCCCTGCGGCACGGGCACGATCAAAAACAACACCCGTGTCCCGGCAGCCGAGCTCGCGGCGGAGATCGAGGGCCCGCTGCCCTTCTCGGTGGAGTGGAACAGCCCGGAGCCGCAGATCCTCATTATGCACACCCACGCCACCGAGGACTACCGCCTGTCGGCGGGGCTCTGGTTCCGCTCCGGCGACGGCTCCCGCACCACCGACCGCAGCAATAATATGTGCGCCGTGGGCCGGGTCATGGCCGACACCCTCAACGCTGCCGGGCTGAACACCCTCCACGACGAGACCCTGAACGACTACCCCAGCTACACCGGCAGCTACGCCAACAGCCGCGCCGTAGTGCAGCAGTACTTAGCCCAGTACCCCAGCATCAAGATCGTGCTGGACGTCCACCGCGACGCCATCGAGACGGAGAACGGCTCCCGGATGGCCCCGGTCTGCACCGTCAACGGCCAACAGGCCGCGCAGGTCATGATCATCTGCGGGTGCGACAACGGCGGCAGCGTCTGTCTGCCGAACTACCGCCAGAACCTCCGCTTCGCCGCCGTGTGGGAGCGGGCCATGGAAAGCGCGTTCCCCGGCTTCACCCGCCCGGTGCTGTTCAGCTACCGCTTTTATAATCAAGACCTCACCACCGGCAGCCTCCTCATCGAAATCGGCGGCCACGGCAACAACCTGAACGAGGCCCTCTACGCCGGTCAGCTGGCGGCCAATGGGCTGGTGGAGGCGCTGCGGAACGCAAGCCCCGCAATTTCCGATTGACAAACCCGCCCACCTGTGCTATTTTTATAATTACTGAAAAGCACAGATCGGAAAAAGTAACGCAACCCGGACGCTTCCAGAGAACACGGCATTTGCTGCGAGCCGTGGGCGGACGCTGCGCGAACGAACCTCCGGGAGCTGCAACCTGAACACGGTGCGCCGCAAGGGCCGCCGCCAGTAGGTGCGCCGCTGCGCCCCGCGTTACAAGGGCAGCGCTTCCTTTTTTGAAGGGCGCGCGTGAGCGACCGGACACTTCCGGTAATTCAGGTGGCACCGCGGACATTACAAGACAGCTTGTTCGCCCTGAAAATTCAGGGCAAAGCTGTCTTTTTATTTTATCGGAGGGAACATCATGGAACGTACTGAGATCGTTTCGCTGTACAAGAACACCCCCGCCGACGGCACGGTCGTGACCGTCTGCGGCTGGGCAAAGAACATCCGCGACTCCAAGAACATCGGCTTCATCGCCCTGTCGGACGGCGGCTGCTTCAAGACCCTGCAGGTCGTGCTGGAAGCCGGTAAGCTGGCAAACTACGATGAAGTCATCCACACCGGTCTGTACAGCAGCCTGCGCATCAAGGGCAAGCTGGTGCTCACCCCGCAGGCAAAGCAGCCCTTTGAGCTGAACGCCGAGAGCGTGGAGATTCTGGGCGACTGCCCCGCCGACGAGTACCCCCTGCAGAAAAAGAAGATGAGCATGGAGTATCTGCGCACCATGCCCACCCTGCGCCCCCGCACCAACACCTTCAACGCCGCCTTCCGCGTCCGCAGCGTGGCCGCTTACGCCATCCACAAGTTCTTCCAAGAGAACGGCTTCGTCTACGCCCACTCTCCCCTGCTGACCGCCTCCGACTGCGAGGGCGCCGGTGAGATGTTCCGCGTGACCACCCTCGACCTCGAAAACGTCCCCAAGAACGAGGACGGCACCGTGGATTACACCAAGGACTTCTTTGAGAAGCCCGTTAACCTGACCGTTTCCGGCCAGCTGGAGGCCGAGGCCATGGCCATGGCCTTCGGCAAGGTGTACACCTTCGGCCCCACCTTCCGCGCCGAGAAGAGCTTCACCACCCGCCACGCCGCCGAGTTCTGGATGATCGAGCCGGAGATGGCCTTCTGCGACCTGAACGGCTACATGGACACCGCCGAGGCCATGACCAAGTACGTCATCCGCTACGTGCTGGACAACTGCCCCGATGAGATGGCCTTCTTCAACCAGTTCATCGACAAGGGCCTGATCGAGCGCCTGGAGCTGGTGGCAAACAGCGAGTTCGGCCGCATCACCTACACTGAGGCCGTCGAGATCCTGAAGAAGAACAACAAGAAGTTCCAGTTCCCCGTGGAGTGGGGCGTGGACATCCAGACCGAGCACGAGCGCTACCTCACCGAGGTGGTATTCAAGAAGCCCGTCTTCGTCACCGACTATCCGAAGGAGATCAAGAGCTTCTACATGAAGCAGAACGCGGACGGCAAGACCGTGGCCGCAGCCGATATGCTGGTGCCCGGCATCGGCGAACTGATCGGCGGCAGCCAGCGCGAGGAGGACTACGACAAGCTGGTGGCCCGCATGGACGAGCTGGGTCTGGACAAGTCCAGCTACGACTGGTACCTCAACCTGCGCAAGTTCGGCGGCGTGGAGCACGCCGGTTACGGCCTCGGCTTCGAGCGCATGATCATGTACCTCACGGGCATCCAGAACATCCGTGATGTCCTGCCCTTCCCCCGCACCGCTTACGGGTTCTAAAAAATTTTCGGAGAGCTGCCGCCGGATGCGGCAGCTCTTTTTTCAACAACGAGGTAACTTTCCGTGGAAAACATCTCCCCCGCGCTGCTCAATTGGTTCTACGCGAACCACCGCATCCTGCCCTTCCGCTCGGACCCGACGCCCTACCACGTCTGGCTGAGCGAGATCATGCTCCAGCAGACCCGCGTCTCGGCGGCACTGCCCTATTATGAGCGTTTCCTTGCCGCCCTGCCGGACATCCCGGCGCTGGCCGCGTGCGAGGAGGAAAAGCTCCACAAGCTGTGGGAGGGGCTGGGCTATTACAGCCGGGTGCGGAACCTGCAAAAGGCCGCGAAGATCGTCTGTGAGCAGTACGGCGGTGAGCTGCCCGCCGACTACGACGCTCTCCGCGCCCTGCCCGGCATCGGGGACTATACGGCAGGGGCCATCGCTTCCATCAGCTTCGGACTCCCGGTGCCCGCTGTAGACGGCAACGTGCTCCGGGTCTTCTCCCGGCTGTACAACGACGACGGCCTCATCACCGAGCCCAAGGTGAAGCGGGCGTTCACGGCCCGCGTCATGGAGCACCAGCCCCCCGCCGCCCCCGGCGACTACAATCAGGCCCTGATGGAGCTGGGGGCACTGGTCTGCGTGCCCAACGGCGCGCCCCTGTGTGAGCAGTGCCCGCTGGCCCACCTCTGTCAGGCCCGCGCCGCCGGGACAGCCCTTTCCCTGCCCCGGAAAGCCGCCCCCAAGGCCCGCCGCATCGAGCCGGTGACGCTGGCCGTCGTCCGCAGCCCGGCAGGCGTCCTGCTCCAGCAGCGGCCCGAAAAGGGACTGCTGGCGGGGCTGTGGCAGCCGGTGCTGTGGGAAAACGAAACCCTCACCCCCGACGAAGCACGGGCCCGGCTGGCGGCGCTGGGCGTCACCTGCACCCCCGACGCCGCCAAAGCGCTCCGCCCGGCCAAGCACATCTTCAGCCACATCGAATGGCAGATGCAGGGCTATCTCTTTGCGGCGGACACGCAGCCGGCCCCGGCGGGCTGCGTCTGGGCCAGCCCGGAGCAGTTGGCGGCGGAGTACACCCTGCCCGGCGCGTTCAAGGCCTACAAGAAGCTTTTGGCCGCCGCATTGTAACAAATTTCGTGCGGGTTGATGAAAATTTCCAGATTTGCAGTTGTAATTTTTTTGCATTCCGGGTATAATATCCGCAAGGGCGGTTCATTGGCCCACCGCGAAAAGGGCCACCCCGACACGAAGGATGCCATCAGAACATCGTTCCGACCCGAATAAAGGAGTGTGCTGAACTATGAAGAAATCTTGTTTGATCGTTGTGATCGCCACGCTGGCCGCTATCGCTGGTGCGCTGGCCGCTGTGGCCGTTTACCTGCGCCGCCGCGAGAAGGAGCTGGACGAGTACGAGCGCCTTCTGTTTGGTGAAGACAAGGCAGAACCCGCAGAGGCCCCTGCCGACGCACCTGCCGAGGACGCCGCAGAATAAAACAAACACGCTGAAGGGCGCACCCGGTCGTCAGTTCCTGACCCGCCGAGTGCGCCCTTTTTGTACAACACAGCGCACGATTTCAAATCAAACCTCTCAGGCCGCGCTTTGGCGCGTCCAGCTCCCCTAATAGGGGAGCCAAATAGAGGAGCGCTGTGTGGAGGACTACATATGAAACGCTTTTTACTCTGGATCATCGGCGTCATTCTGGGCGTTGTGGTGCTTCTGGGGGCCGTGATGGCGGTGAGTTATTCGTTCACCGGCGAGGGTTCCCGGCCGGAAGCGGCGGCGCAGTTCGGCGGACAGGAGCTGGAAGTGAACGGCTCCTGCTGGCAGGTGCCGCTGGTGGGCAGCGTGCTGGACAAGGTCTTCGCGGAACCGGAGACCCTGTCCGTGCAGAAGCTGGGCGTCCTCTACGACGCCCACCCGGCCCTCACCACGCCCGACTGGGCCACCTATACCACCCTGACCATCCAATCCGCCGACGGAGCCCCCCTTTTCACCGGCTCCGCCTCCGAATACGACAGCTTCCTCTTCCCCGCCAACGGCGAGTACAAGGCCCAGATGACCATCTGGCGGCTCCCGGCGGGCGGCCTCGTCACCCGCTTTGAGGGCGGCAGCAACGGGGCCGTCCGGAAAAATTCCGGTCTGGAGCACCCCGCCAAGCCCTCCGGTTGGTACAGCTTCTCCTTCCGGTTCACCCTCCAAGCCAGCGCCAATGTGGAGCTTTCCGCCGAGCGGGTGGAGCAGGGCGGCATCGTGGGCGTGGCCATCACCGGCATGGTGGGCGAAACAGCCCCCACGGTGGAGACCGACCTCGGCAGTGTCCAGTGCACCCGCAGCCCCTCCGGCTGGCGGGCCTACATCCCCGCGGCCTACAACGCCTCCGCCGGGGCCCATGACGTCACCCTTACCGTCAACGGCGAGGTCCTCACCAAGACCCTGACCGTTCTGCCCAAGGACTTCGGCACGGCGGAAGTGGAAGCCGAACCCGCCCCCACCGAGGCGGCCAACACCGAGTTCCGGAACAGCATCTGGCCCCTCTACGAGCAGCCCGCGCAGGAAAAGCTCTGGTCCGGCGGCTTCGTCTGCCCGGCGGAAGATTACCTCGTTCTGCTCGATTTCGGCCAGATCAAGATCACGAACGGCCAGCAGGGTTCCAAGTCGAACTCCACCAAGCTCTACACCATCCCCGGCGACCCGGCCCGCGCCCCCGCAAACGGCACGGTGGCCTTCGCCGGGAACCTCGCCCTCACCGGCAATACCGTCGTCATCGACCACGGCTGCGGGATGCGCAGCTACCTCTACGGCTTGCAGACCCTCTCCGTCACCCGCGGCCAGACCGTTGAAAAGGGTCAGGCCGTCGGTGCCCTCGGCGAAGAGCTGACCATGGACTTCAAGCTCGGCAGCAAGAGCGTGAACCCGTGGCTCCTCTTCCAGACCAGCGGCGGGCTGTTCTGGCGGGAAAATGGGTGAACAGTGAATCAACACAGGAGACCTCATCATGCGGAACTATAAAATAGAACGTGAAATGTATCGCATTGCAGTTGAATTGATTGAAAAGCGCTATCCTTCCGGCTGGGGCGGTGCCGGAGTCGTCCACACCGCAGCCGACAACTACTACACGAGTGTTTTCTTCGACAGCCCCAATGCAGGTGCCACCCTCTGTATCGAAACGGGCGCAATGCTTGATGCGTTTAAGTTCAACGAGAAGGTCACACACTGTCTGTGCCTCATTCGCCAAGACGAAAATTCACCCTATCAAGTGTTGTCTCCCTGCGGAATTTGCCAAGAGCGATTAAAATATTGGGGCGAAGACGTTCAAGTAGCCGTGACAACAAAGGAGGAGCAACTCCGATTCGTTGAGCTGCGCACGCTACAGCCTTATCATTGGACCAATGCCTATCCCGCCGAGGAACTTGACCACTGGGAAGCATAACAAAACGAAGGAGCAGACGCCGGGTGATGGCATCTGCTCCTTCTGTTTTACTGATTCTGCGCTTCTTCTGCTTTCTTGCGGAAATGCGCTTCTACTTCATCCACGCTGAGCCACCCTTCCGTTTCACCGGAGCGGCGGCCTTTTTCAATTTCACTCAGCAGACGCTTCATCGCTTCTTCTTTGTCCATCGGTTCTTCCGTTCAGGAGATCGCATCCACATCCCACTTCATGCGGACGGCGTCGGCGCCGTCGAGGGTGATGTGGAGGGCACCGGCGTTGTCCAGCACCTGCTCCGGGGTGCGGGCACCGCAGAGCACATGCAGACCGGGGATCAGCCGGGCGGTCAGGGCGATGACGAGCTGGGCGGTGGTGCAGTGGTACTTTTCGGTCAGGTCGGCCCACTTGGCCAGCATCTCAATGGCCTGTGCCCGGCGGACAGGCTGGAAGCTGGGGTTCGAGTTCCGGGTGCTGCCTTCGGGGTAGGTGGTGTCCATGGTCACCTTGCCGGTGAGCAGCCCCTGCTCCAAGGGCGAGTAAGCCTGAACGGACACGCCCAGCTCCTTGCAGGTGGGCAGGAGCTGCTTTTCGATGCGGCGGGTCAGCAGACTGTACTTTTCCTGAATCACATCCAACTGGCCGTACTTGCAGTAGCCCCGGATGATGTCCGCCGTTACGTTCGAAGCACCGATGGCCCGGATCTTGCCCTGCTCTTTCAGCTTCATCATGGCTTCCACCGTCTCTTCCAGCGGAAAAACGCTGAAATCCGGGCTTTGCCAGTGGGTGTACAGCACGTCGAGGTGGTCGGTGCCAAGCCGCTTCAGGCTCTCCTCCACGTCTTCGATGATGCTCTGGGCGGACAGGTCGCGGTAGACCGCGGTGCCGTCCACGACTTTGTGGAGCACCGGCGTCTCATGCCGCCACTCCAGCCCGCACTTGGTGGAGAGCACCACCTTGTCCCGGTCGATATGCTTGAGCGCCTCGCCCACGACCTTCTCGCTGTGATACAGGCCGTAGATGGGGGCCGTGTCGATCCAGCGGATGCCCTGCTCCACGGCGGTCTCGATGGCCTTGACCGACAGGGCGTCGTCGTTGTCGCCCCACCAGCTCCCGCCGCCGATGGCCCATGTCCCCATGCCGAGGAAGGGCACTTCGATGCCGCTCTTTCCGATGCTGATATTCTGCATAGTATCGTCCTCCATGCCAGAAGTGTTCCCCACTTGGGGGCGGAGTCATTCCGTTTCCGGCATTCTTTGTTGTATTTTTGTTTTTTATTCAAAAAAGAGCCGCCATGCAAGGCTCGCCCCGCACAGCAGCTCTTCTGAATCGGTTCAAATATTGCCGAACTCGCTGAGTTTCAGCTCTTCGTTGTGGGTCTCGGCCCAGCGGACGGCCCAATCAGAGGTGAACAGCAGCAGGCGGTTGCCCTTCATGTCCTCCACGGCCTTGGTGTCGCTGGTCAGGTCGAGATCCCGCAGGTTGTAGGTGTCCGGGTCGTTCTGGACCCAGCGCAGCTGCTCGAAGGGGAGCTGCTGCATCCGGATCTCGACATTGTACTCGGTGTTCAGGCGGTACTCCAGCACTTCCAGCTGCAGCACGCCGACGACGCCGACCACGACTTCCTCCATGCCGCCGCCGACTTCGCGGAAGATCTGGATGGCACCTTCCTGTGCGATCTGCTCCATGCCCTTCACGAACTGCTTGCGCTTCATGGTGTCCTTCTGCTCGATGCGGGCGAAGTGCTCCGGCGAGAAAGTGGGGATGCCCGCAAACTCGACCTTCTTTTTGCCGGTGCAGAGGGTGTCGCCGATGGAGAAGATGCCCGGATCGAACAGGCCGATGATATCGCCCGCATAGGCCTCATCGACGATGGCGCGGTCCTGCGCCATCAACTGCGTGCCGGTGGCCAGCTTGATGTTCTTGCCCTCCTGCACATGGTAAGCTTCCATGCCGCGCTCGAACTTGCCGGAGCAGATGCGCATGAAGGCGATGCGGTCCCGGTGGGCCTTGTTCATGTTGGCCTGAATTTTGAAGATGAAGGCCGAGAATTCATCGCGGCAGGGGTCCACCGACTCCCCGGTCAGGCTGTCCACACGGGCCAGCGGGGTGGGGGTCAGGCGGAGGAAGTTTTCGAGGAAGGGTTCGACGCCGAAGTTGGTCAGCGCAGAACCGAAGAAGACGGGGCTGAGCTCGCCGCGCAGCACCTTGTCCAGATCAAATTCCTCGGCGGCACCGTCCAGCAGCTCGATCTCGTCCACCAGCTGCTGATGCAGATAGGGGGTCAGCAGCTGGTCCAGTGCGGGATCTCCCAGCTCGGCCTCGGTCTCATCGACCTTCTTGACGCCGTTGGCGCGGCCGTCGCTGGAGAAAGCCAGCACCTTGCGGGTATTGCGGTCGAACACGCCCTTGAACTCCTTGCCGCAGCCGATGGGCCAGTTCATCGGGTAGGTCTTGATGCCAAGGATCTCTTCGATGTTCTCCATCAGCTCGAAGGGGTCGCGGGCTTCGCGGTCCATCTTGTTGATGAAGGTGAAGATGGGGATGTGGCGCAGGGTGCAGACCTTGAACAGCTTGATGGTCTGGGCCTCAACGCCCTTGGCCGCGTCAATGACCATGACGGCGGAGTCCGCTGCCATCAGGGTGCGGTAGGTATCCTCCGAGAAGTCCTGATGGCCCGGCGTATCCAGAATGTTGACGCACTTGCCCGCGTAGTTGAACTGCAGCACCGAGGAGGTGACGGAAATACCGCGCTGCTTCTCGATGTCCATCCAGTCGGACACGGCGTGCTTGGCGCTCTGCTTGCCCTTGACGGAGCCTGCCTGATTGATGGCTCCACCGTACAGCAGCAGCTTTTCGGTGAGCGTGGTCTTACCGGCGTCGGGGTGGCTGATGATCGCAAACGTCCGACGGCGCTCGATTTCTTCACGATTTGTCATAGATAGTAGATTCTCCTATACGGATAAAACTCCTTCAGTCTCGTATTCGCTCGACAGCTCCCTCTGAGAGGGAGCCTTTCACGCTGCGGAAAAGCGAAAGCCTCCCTCCTTGAGGGAGGTGGCATCGCGCAGCGATGACGGAAGGAGTTTGCTTTTGCACATACGCATTCTATTTTATCCGAAAACGCGTGATAATGCAAGACTTTTCTCATTTTTTCAGCACAAAGCAGGGCAGCGGGGCGGTTTCGGCCCAATTGGCGAAGCCGCACACGAGGACGGTGCAGCGGCTGAGGGGCAGTGTGCGCATCCAATTCAGAATCTCAGTCTTCTCGTCCGAGCCGATGACCCGCCCGCTGTACAGGATGGCACTGAGCACCCCGCCGGGCCGCAGCGCATCGAGGGCCGCTTCCAGCGCGGGGATGCTGCTGGACGCATGGGAGAACACGTTGTGGTCCGCCCCCGGCAGCCAGCCGAAGTTGAACATCACCGCATCCGCCGTGCCGGGCGTGACATACTGTAAGAGGTTTGCGTGGCTGTCGCAGTGGAGTTCTGCCGAAAGGCCCTTGGCCGCGAGGTTCCTTTCGGTAGAGGCAATGGCTTCCGGCTGGATGTCAAAGCCCAGCACCCGGCCCTCTTTCCCGGCCAGTCGGCAGAGGAAGGCCGTGTCGCCGCCGTTGCCGCAGGTGGCGTCCACCAGCAGCTTCGGCTCTGCAAGGCGGGAGGTCAGAAAGTCCTGCACGAATTTCACCGCCGTCAGGTCCGGGGTGCGGCGGCGGCAGAGCTGCGCCCCCTCCGCCCGGAAGCCGAACTTCTCCCAGAACGCCCGCTCCCCTTCGTCCCCCGGCAGCGGGGCTGTGAAGACGGTGGCCGTCTCCTTGTCATAACCGCCGAAGCGGCGCAATACTTCTTTTAACAGGTAGGAGCCGTAGCCTTTTCGCCGCCATTCTGGTACAATGGTAAGCAGCGTGAGCACGGCCCCCTGCGCCGTTGCAGTCACTTCGCACCGGCCCACGGCGGTCTTTTCCTTATAAAGGGCGAACCCGCCCGGAATCTCAGCCAGTTTCATCGAAAGCCTCCTGTTTTTTACGACCTTATTTCACACATTCTTCACCCGCTCAGCGATTCGTTTTCACAATTAGCGGCTACAATAAAGCCAGTTCAAAGGAAGTGCGGCTCCCGCACCCATCCCCGAACCGATTCCCTTTAGAAAGGATGTTGCACCATGGATAATGAAAACAAATGGGAATACGATTATTCCTCTGCAAATAGTTCGTCCGGGGAGACCGGATACCCCAACGTCGGCTCCTCCGGCATGAACACCGCCAACACGGCGGGCACCTACGGCGAGCCTTCCCCCGCCGCCGACCCGGAACCCGCTTCAGCGGGCGGCAATGGCGGGGCCACGCCCCCTCCGGCAGACCCGGCTCCCCGCGCGGAGAACGCGAAACCCGCCAAAAAGCCCCGCAAGAAGAACGGGGCCAAGGTCGCCCGCAGCGCCGTTGCGCTGGTGCTGGCCGCGGCCATGGGCTTTGCGGGCGGCTTCGTGGGCGCACGGTTCGGCAACGGGGGCAGTAAGGTGGTCATCCAGCAGGTCGAACGCAGCTCCGATTCCTCCAGCGGTTCCGCCGCCGGCACCACCGTCTCCTCCAACGGCATGACCACCGCACAGGTGGCTGAAATGGTCAGCCCCAGCGTCGTGGTCATCACCACGGAGCAGGTCGTCTACTCCCAGTGGTCGTGGTACGGCCAGAGTCAGGTCGAGTCCGGCGCGGGCAGCGGCGTCATCATCAGTTCGGATGGCTACATCCTGACCTGCGCCCACGTCGTTTCCGGCGCTTCCCAGATCACGGTGACCATCGGGGATACCGATTACACCGCCACCGTCGTGGGTGAGGACGACACCAGCGATGTTGCCGTGCTGAAGATCGACGCCACCGGCCTGACCCCCGCCACCGTCGGCGACAGCGACGGCCTCGCCGTGGGTGACAATGTCCTCGCCGTGGGCAACCCGCTGGGTGAGCTGGGCGGCACCGTCACCAGCGGCATCGTCAGTGCATTGAACCGCAGCGTGACCATTCAGGGCACCAGCTCCACCAACACCATGTCTCTGGTCCAGATGGATGCTTCCGTCAGCCCCGGCAACTCCGGCGGCGGCCTGTTCAACATGAACGGTGAGCTCATCGGTCTGGTCAACGCCAAGTCCTCCAGCTCCGACGCCGAGGGTCTGGGCTTCGCCATCCCCATCAATGACGCCATCAAGGTGGCGCAGGATCTGCTGGAGAACGGCTACGTCTCCGGTCGGCCCTACATGGGCATCACCTACCTTGCCGTTACCGATGCCCAGACGGCCGCGCAGCTGAACGTCAGCGCTTACGGCGTCTACGTCGTGGACGTCGTGCAGGGCGGCCCCGCTGATAAGGCGGGCCTCAAGGCCGGCGACCGCATCGTGAGCATCGACGGCACCGAGATCGCCCAGAGGGACGACCTTGGCACCCTGATCCAGCAGCACACTGCAGGCGACACGTTGTCCATCACCGTGGCCCGTGACGGCCAGATGCAGACCGTCTCCCTGACGCTGGGCGAAAAGAACACCTCCACCAATGCACAGGCGGCTCAGCGCTCGGCCAACGACTAAACCATTTTCCACGCCGCAAGGCATGATCAAGTTTTGATTTCTTTCTTCTCGGAAAAGCCCCTGACCGGCACCCAGAACGCCGATCAGGGGCTTTTTCTGTCACACTAAGCCGAAGATGGTGGCGCTGACCGGGGCCAGCACGGCTTGGCCCTTCACCACCCGGCTGTTGCCCCGCCACAGGCTCGATGAGGTGCCGTCGCTCAGCAGCTTCCAGTTCCCGCCGGGGAGCCAGACGCGCTGCTCTTCCTCGGTGGGGTTATAGTAGACGCAGAGCGCCCCCCACCACGCACCGTCGCCGGGGGCTGCGGGCAGCCGCCAGCCCACCAGCGGCTGCTCCAAGTTGAAAAATTCAATGGCGCTGGGGCTGGCTTTGTCCACCGCCCCCAGCCGGGGGAAGGCTCCCCGCAGCCCGATGAGGCCCCGGTAGTAATCCACAAGGCTGTGGAACTGCTGGGCCCGCTTCCAGTCCAGCCGGTTCAGCGCCGGGGAGGAGCGGTAGCTGTTGCCCTGCCCTTTTTTGGTGCGGGCAAACTCCTCGCCCGCCTGCCAGAAAGGCAGCCCCATGCTGGTGAGGTAGATGCCCGCCGCCAAGCGGTTCTGGGCCAGCGCAGCCTTGTCCACCGCACGAAACTCCGGGCGCTCGTACCGCACCATCAGCAGCTTGTCCCACAGGGTGAAGTTGTCGTGGGCGGAAACGTAGCTCACGATCTGCCCCGGCGTGTGGGGCGGGAACTTGTCGCTGCGGCACCACGCCGCCACCGCCCCGCCGATATCCCAGAAACTGCCGGGTCTGCCTTCCACGTAGCCCGGTTCCCGCGCGTTGAAGCAGCCGCCCTTGATGGCGTCACGGGTGTCGTCGCAGAAGATGCCGATCCGGTCGTTCAGCATGGCGAGGTTATTTTTGTTGGCCTCGTACCGGCGCAGGGCGCTTCCGCCGCCCTGCCACGGCTCGCCGTACATCAGGATATCCCGCCCGCCGGGGAGCTTGTCCAGCTCGGCCCGCAGCAGGTTCATGGTCTCCACATCGTACAGCCCCATCAGGTCGAACCGGAAGCCGTCGATGTGGTATTCCTGCGCCCAGTAGAGCACCGAGTCGATCATATACCGCCGGGCCATGGGCCGCTCGCTGGCGAACTCATTGCCGCAGCCGCTGCCGTTGGAAAGGCTGCCGTCCTCGTTCTGGCGGAAATAATAGAGCGGCACCACCCGGTTCAGCACATTGTCGGCGCGGTACATGTGGTTATAGACCACATCCATCACCACGCCGATGCCCGCCGCGTGGAGGGCTTGGATCATCTGCTTGCACTCCCGCACCCGGACTTCGCCGCGGGCGGGGTCGGTGGAGTAGCTGCCCTCCGGCACATTGAAGTTGGCGGGGTCGTAGCCCCAGTTGTACTGCCGGGTCAGCGAGCGGCTCTCGTCCACGCTGCCGAAGTCAAAGATGGGCATGAGCTGGACATAGCTCACCCCCAGCCGCTTGAGATAGTTCAGGCAGGTGGGGTGGATGCCGTCGCCGTTCAGGGTCGTGCCCTGCTGGGTAAAGGCCAGAAATTTGCCCCGCCATGCGTTGCGCACGCCGCTGGCCGGGTCCTGCGAAAAATCCCGGACGTTGACCTCCCAGACGCTCCGCTTCGCCGCCGGGATGACCGGTCGGCGGTCGTGCTCCCAGCCGGGCGGGTCGGTGCGGGCGGTGTCGAGGATCATGCTCCGCTCCCCGTTCACCCCCGCCGCGCGGGCGTAGGGGTCGGCGGCGGTGCAGCTGCCCCACTCGGTCGTCACCGTGAAATTATAGTAGCGTCCGTGCTGGTCGCCGGGCAGATAGACGCCCCAGACCCCCTGCCCCCACGGGCTGAGGGGCAGCGTGCCGATGCAGACCCCGCCGCCGCCTTTTCGGTAAAGGTTTACGCTGACCGATTGAGCCGTGGGGGCCCACAGCCGCAGATGGGTGCCCGCCGGGGCATATTGGGCCCCCAGCGGCCCCTGATAGCCGTTCTGCCGCGCAAAGTCCTCGCTTTCAAAGACCGTCTTCCACTGTGCTGAAGTCATAACGTCATCCTCACTCTTGCCGATTTGATTTAAGTGTAACGAACTTTTGTGCGGTTTGCAAGAGTTTCCTTGCAAAAGGGCGCGCGGTACACTATACTGGAGCAAAACGATGTACGGAGGGGACGACATGGCATACACTGACGATTGGGAATCTTTGATGAACGGCGTCTTCGGGCCGGGCGGCAAGTTCAAGACGACGCCCACCGCACCCGCCCCGAAGCCGAAGCAGCCCGGCGGCCTGAACGATCTGAACGCGGCCCTGCTGGAGCAGCAGAAAAAGCTGGACGCGATGCTGAAAGCCCAGTCCGCCCAGATCAAGACGCAGGACACCGCCACCGAAGCTGCCCTCGCCGACAGCCGCCAGATGCTGCGGGATATGGAGAACGACGGGCTGCTGGCCAAGGGCACTGTGGACACAAAGCCCGAACATCTGGGCAGCTTCGAGGGGCTGGCCGACGAGGTCAAGCAGACCGTGCTGGGACAGGACGCCTTTGTGGAGAGTGTCGTCCGGGCCATGCGCCGTCCCTTCGTGCTGGGCACCGAGGCACCGGCGGCCCGGAACGTCATCCTGCTGTGGGGCGGCACCGGCACCGGGCGGCACTTCACCCTTGAGGAAACAGCCCGCTGCATGGCCGCCCGCGGGCTGCTGAAAAACGACAGCATCGCCGCCCTCGACCTTTCGCTCTACGCGAACCCCGGCGCGGAGAAGCTGTTTTTGCAGGACCTGTACGCCGCCCTCCACACCCCCGGCGAGATTCTGGTCTTTGAGCACTACGAAAGCTGCTATCCCGGCTTTCTGAAGACCCTTTCCGACCTTGCGGTCAAGGGCAGCGCCCCGCTGTCCAGCCGGTATCTCGTCAACCGGGAGGGCATCCTTGTGGACGCCGGGACCGCGCTGGCTCCCGGCGCGGTGAGCCGCCTTGACCCCTGCGGCAAGTATCTCATCTTCTTCTCGAACAAGGGCCGCGCCGCGCTGGCGGACAAGTTCGGCGCGGACATGGTCGCGGCGCTGGGCGATGTCTGCGAGACCACCGCCTACGCGCGGGAGGATCTTGCCGCCCTCGCGGCCCAGCAGTTGAACGCGCTGGCCCAGAAGGTCACCGCCCGGCTGGGCCTGACCCTCGCCGCCGGAGTCGATGTGCGGGATCACGTCGCCGCCCAGTGCACACCCCAGAAGGGGGCCGCCGGGCTTTCCGGCTGCTGTGACCGCATCTTCCGGGCTCTGAGTGAATACTGCCTCCAGACCGACAAAAAGCTGACCGGCACCGTCACCCTGACTGCCGCGCCGGAGGGGCTTTTCTTCCGCCTGAACGACGCCGCCCCCGCCCCCCTGTTCGACCTGCTGCCCGCCGCCTACACCGGCGCGCTGGACGAGATCAAGGCCGAGATCTCGGAGCTGGTGGGCCTTGCCCCGGTCAAGGAATACGTCTTCGGTCTGGCCGATAACCTCCAAGTCCAGCAGCGCCGCGCCGCCGCCGGGATGAAGACGACCAGCCTTTCGATGCACATGATCTTCACCGGCAACCCCGGCACCGGCAAGACCACCATCGCCCGCTTGGTGGCCAAGTACCTCAAGGCCATCGGGGCGCTCAAGGGCGGGCAGCTCGTGGAGGTGAGCCGCGGCGACCTCGTGGGCCGCTACACCGGCCACACCGCCCCGCTGACCAACAGCGTCATCGAGAGTGCCCTCGGCGGCGTCCTCTTCATTGACGAAGCCTACAGCCTCTACCGCGGCGAGCAGGACAGCTTCGGCCTCGAAGCCATCGACACCCTCGTGAAGGGGATGGAGGATCACCGGGACGAGCTGGTGGTCATCCTTGCCGGATACACCAAGGAAATGGAGACCTTCCTCACCGCCAACAGCGGCCTTGCCAGCCGTTTCCCGAATAAAATCGAGTTCCCGGACTATACTGCCGACGAATTGTTGCAGATCACCCACGTCCTCGCCAAGAGCAAGGGCTACACCCTCGCCGAGAGCTGCAACGAACCCCTGCGCAGTTATTATGCCCGCCGGCAGACCGCCGATGCCCGCACCGCCGGCAATGGCCGCTTAGCCCGCAACACGCTGGAAAAAGCCATCTTCCACCAGAGCCGCCGCCTCGTCGCCGAGCCCGCCGCCGCACTGGATGTGCTCCTGCCGAGCGATCTGGAATTGGAAGAGTGAATAGGAGGAGTACAGAATGAACATCAAAAATCTCCAGCAAATTTTCGCAAACTATATTGACCACTTCGAAGAGATGAACGATGCCGCACATGATGAGACCTTCAAGTGGTGGGCCGCATATCAATTTCACGATCTGATGGATAAAGCCCTTCAGGCCCCTATTGAGCAATTTGCAGATTTGTTAGACGCCATCAAAGGCCATCGAAAAGAAGACCGCGTTGTTGAAACTATCATTGACGGTCAGATGCGTCCATTTGCCGGATTAGTTCAACTGGCTAAAGAATACAATGCAGCGGCCGTCCAAACTTTATTCCAAAATCTATTTGCAGATGATGGCGGCGATCTTAACAAACGAGAACAGAAGATTTCCATCTTTCTTCAAGGCTGTGAAGAACTCCGACTTGCAAAATTTCCCAACTACTACAGCTATAAGCAGACTGCTCGTTCTGTCGCCGGATATTTATTCTTGTATGACCCGGAGCAGTACTACATGTACAAATCAAAGGAGGCGCATCGCTTCGCTGATGATATCGAATTTAATGGCGACTGGGGAATCGGTGACCATCTCAAATTAAAGGAATACTACCGGATGTGCGATGAACTTGTCGCTGAAATCAAAAAGTGCCCCGCTCTATGCGCCACTCACAAGAGCCGCTTTTTACTCAAAGACCGTTACACTCCACCCAAACTAGCAAACGATTCAAGCTATCACATCTTAGCTTACGACATCATCTATTGCACTTGTGCATATGACCTCGATCGAAACATCACATTTAAGAAAATTTCTCTGCCAGAAAAGAAACTTTATCAGGAGCGGCTGAAAAAAGCTTTGGAAGCTCAAGAGGAATACCTTCAGGCAGAAACACGCTATTCAGAGCTTGAATCAGCAATCCGACACTATGATACACTTCTTGTTCCCGAAACTGAAGTCTACCATGTGACATATGGTGCCGGAAAAATAACAAGCCGCAAGGGAAAAGACATTATTGTAGACTTTGCGAATGGTTCCCATAATTTCCAGCTTGATTTCTTCACCACTATTGCCAATAGCCTTCTAAAATTTAATGACTCTTTAGATGCCAAAACCAAGGAATCTTATTGCACTCTTCTCAAGAATTATTCCAATCTTTCTGCATCTATGGAACGCGCCCGATCCGAACTGAAGAAATATAGCGACATTCTGGAATGACTCCCCGCCAACAAAAAATGGACCGCAAACGCGGTCCATTTTTTGTTTCAGGTATGTTCTTTTGCCAATTGTTCGGCCAGCCGCTTCATCCCGGCCCGGACTTGTTCCGGGGCGGTGATCTCCACTTTGCCGCCAAAGCCCGCCACCCAGCCGTAGAAGGGTTCACTGACGCAGATGGGAACGTCGAAGTGGAAATGGCCGTCCTCTTCGGGCAGGAAAAGGGGCGACGCGCCAAAGCGCTCCCGCATGGCGTCCTCCAAGCCCGCCGCGCACCGCAGGGTGACGCGGGCTTCGGGGCCGCCGTACATGTTGAAATGCTTTTTCAGGTAGGCGGGCAGGTCGAAGTCCGCAAACTCCGCCTTGCCCCGGCGGGGTTCGTCCAGCACCCGGACGCCGGACATCTTGTCCACCCGGTAGTGGCGGATGCCCACCGGCTCCTTTTCGTCCTGATAGGCGATGAGGTAGTAGCAGCCGTTCTCCCACGCCATCTGCCACGGGCTGATGGCCCGCTTTTCGGGGCGGCCCACCTTTTTGTAGTGGAACTCCACCATTTTCCCGGCGTTGATGGCCTCGTGCAGCGCGTCCACGCTGTAGAGCAGGCTCTTGCTGTCGGTCTTGGGGCGGCCGTCCACATAGACCTGCCGCTGGAGCTGGCTGCCCTCGTAGTTGGAGCAGAGCTTTTCCAGCTTTCGGATCAAGCGGCGGCTCGTGGCGCTGGACACCACCCGGCTGGCCTGTACGGCGTCTACCAGCAGCTTGAGCTCCGCGAGGTCGAACATCCGGCTGGCCATGTAGTAGCCGCCGCCGCGCCCCCGCCGCAGCCAGATCTCATACCCCAGCGCGTTGAGGGCATCGATGTCGCTGTACACGCTCTTGCGCTCACAGAGGATGCCCTGCTGTTCCAGCAGCCTGACCAGCTGGGGCACGTTCAGCAGATGGTTTTCGTCGGTCTGGGTCTCAAAGATGCGCAAAAGCGCGAGCAGCTTGGATTTCTGGCCTTCCTGCTTGGGCATACAAACACCTCATTCGGGGAGCTTTTTGTCGAACGCCGCACGGCGCCGGGTGGACAGGCGGAACATCTCTTCGAGCTTTTCGCGGTCGCCCGCCACCAGCGCGTTGCGCAGTGCGCCGAGCGCCGCGTCGAACTGGTCGATCTCGGAGATGAGGTTTTCCTTGTTCCAGAGGAACAGCTCCGCCCACATTTTATCGTTGATGCGTGCGATGCGGGTCAGGTCACGGAAGGAGTCGCCCGTATATTCGCACAGGGAGGTATTGTCGTTGGCGCACATCAGGCTGACGGCGATGGCGTGGCACAGCTGGCTGACGTAGCCGATCATCTTATCGTGCTCTTCCACGGTCAGGGTGCAGATGTGCTTGAATCCCAACACCTCGGCCAGCTCCTTCGCCCACGCGATGCCCGCCGGGGTGTTCTTCTCCGTGGGGGTGATGATGAAGTTCGCCGGGGTGAAGTTCACCTCCGCCGCGTGCTCCACGCTGGAAGTCTCCCGCCCCGCCATGGGGTGACTGGCGATGAACTCCACACCGTCCGGGCAGAGGGCCTGCACCGGCTCCACAAGGCCGGTCTTGACGCCGGACACATCTGTGAAGATGCAGCCGGGCTTGAGGAGGGCGCCGTAGGTCTTGAACCACTCGATCAAAGCCGTGGGGTACAGGCCGAAGATGATATGGTCGGCCTCCCGCACAAGATCCTCAAAATCGTGGGTCTTGCCGCTGGCGATGTAGCCCTGATCCAGCGCATACTGCAAATGGCCCTCGCTGCGGTTGATGCCGTCCACATGGAACCCGGCCTTGGTCAGCTCCAGCGCGTACTTGCCGCCCAGCAGACCCAGACCCACAACGAGATAACGCTTTGTTTTATCCAACATCCTGTACCTCCGCGCCCAATGGCTTGATGGCTGTAAAGAAATTCGGCCAGCTCTTCGTGACGGCCTCGGCTTCCGCGATGGGCAGCTTCAGCCCCGCTGCCAGCGCCAGCACCGCAAGGCTCATGACGACCCGGTGGTCGTTGTGGCCGGAAAGGACTTCGCCCGGCGCATGGAGCGCCCCGGCGCAGCCTGTGATGGTGATGGTGCCGCCCTCGCTGGACAGCACCCCGCCGCACTTGCGCAGTTCCATCTCCATGGCCTCGATGCGGTCGCTCTCCTTGATGCGGAGGCGCTCCGCGTTCCGGATGACCGTCGTCCCCTCGCACAGCAGCCCCAGCACCATCAGCACGGGGCCGAGGTCCGGGCAGTCGGCAAGGTCGATGTCGGTGCCGTGAAGCGGCGCTTGTTCAAAGACGATGCCCGCCGCCGTGGGGGTGAACTTTGCCCCGCAGCGGCGCAGGATATCCAGAATGGCGGCGTCGCCCTGCAATGTCTTCTCGGCAAGGCCGGTCAGGGTCACCCCGCCGGCCACGGCCCCCAGCACCGCCGGGAACGCGGCCTGACTGTAATCCCCCTCCACGGTGTAATCGCAGGGGTGGTATTCCTGCCCGCCGGAGATCTCCAGCGTCGTTTCGTCCAGCCAGCGGCTCTCCACGCCGAAGGCGGCTTGGACCGCGCGGGTCATGTCGATGTAGCTGCGGCTCTCCACCGGCGGCAGCAGACGGAGGGTGCTGGTCCCCGCCAGAAGCGGCAGCGCGAACAGCAGCCCGCTGATGAACTGGCTGGACACATTGCCCGCCAGCGTGTAATCTCCGCTGGAAAGGAGTCCTTCCACGGTCAGGCCGGAAGGCGTCTGCTCAAACCGCAGCCCCTTGGCCCGGTAAAGTTCTTCATACACTGACTGGGGCCGCTCCATCAGCCGCCCCCGCCCCACAAAGGTGATTTCTTGGCCGGTCAGGCTGGCCAGCGGGATCAAAAAGCGCAGGGTGCTGCCGCTCTCGCAGCAATCCACCGGGGCCGAAACGGGCCGAAACTGCCCCAGCCCCTCCACCACGGCGTCGTTTTCGCCGGTGGTGACGCGGGCGCAGAGCTGGCCCGCCGCCGCGAGGGTCGCCGCGATGTCCTTGCTGAATTCGAGATTGCGGATATGGGACGTGCCCTTTGCCAGCGCCGCACAGAGCACCGCCCGGTGGGCCATACTCTTGCTGGGGGGCGCGGCAATGGCTCCCCCGATCTCTTGCGCGCGTTCTACTGTTACGATCATCTTACATATCCCGCCCGATGGCCCATGCGACCTGACGGCACTTTGCCATGGCCTGTGCAAAGGCATCCGGGGTCAGGCACTGGGCACCGTCGCTCCATGCGTGGCGGGGGTCGTAGTGGACTTCCACTTCCAGACCGTCGGCACCGGCGGCCACGGCAGCGATCATCATCGGCTCCACGAGGTTCGACTTGCCGGTGGCGTGGCTGGGGTCCACGATGACGGGCAGATGGGTCTTTTCGTGGATGATGGGCACAGCGGAGAGGTCGAGGGTGTTGCGGGTGTACTTCTCGAAGGTGCGGATGCCGCGCTCGCAGAGGATGACCTGCTCGTTGCCGCCCGCCATGATATACTCGGCGCTCATGATCCATTCTTCGATGGTGTTGCACAGGCCGCGCTTGAGCAGCACCGGCTTGTGCATCTTGCCGACGGCCTTCAGCAGCTGGAAGTTCTGCATATTGCGGGCACCGATCTGCACCACATCCACGTACTCTTCAAATTCGGGGATGCGGTCCTCGCTCATCAGCTCGGAAACGATGGGCAGACCGGTGGCCTCGCGGGCCTTGACCATGTCGAGGATGCCCTCGGTCTCAAGGCCTTGGAAGGAGTAGGGAGAGGTGCGGGGCTTGTAAGCACCGCCGCGGAAGAGGGCTGCGCCGCCCGCCTTGACGCTCTGGGCGATGCGCAGGGCCTGTTCCTCGCCCTCGATGCTGCAGGGGCCCGCCATGACGGCGATCTTCTCCTTGCCGCCGATCTTGACGCCGCCGCAGTCGATGACGGAATCAGCCGGGTGGAACAGGCGGTTCGCGCGCTTATAGGGCGCGGAAACGCGGGTCACGTTGTCGATCCACGGGTTCGCGAGGACATCGCGCTCGTCGATCTTGGTAGTGTCGCCCACAAGGCCGAAGACGTTGTAATCCTTGCCGGTGATGAGGGTGACATCGAGGCCCTGCTTCTCGAAGCGGTCCACGATCTTTTCCAGTTCTTCCTTGGGGGTGCCTTTTTTGGTGGAGATGATCATCTTCGTTCGTCCCTTTCCCTTTTTGATCTTTTTTCCTCTAAAAGCTCCCACTCTGGGGGAGCTGGCGCGGAGCGCCTGAGAGGGCTATTGTACCATATGCGATTGTGCGCTGCCGTCCAGCCGGAGCAGCTGCACAAGATAGCTGCACGCATGAAGATAGCCGCTGATGCCCTCGCCCGCGAACCGGCCCTGACAGCCGAAGGAGACGACGTCCGTGTTCCGGAAGGATTCACGGCCGCTGGGGTCATGGAGCATCACTTCCACGGCGGGCACGCCGCACAGCTGCAATGCTTCAAGGATGGCCACGCTGTAGTAGGCGTAGCCGCCCGGATTGATGATGATGCCGTCGGCGCGGCCCGCCGCCGACTGGATCTCGTCGATGATGTCGCCCTCGTGGTTCGACTGGAAGAAGTCCGGCTCGATGCCCATCTGCTGACAGCAGACGTCCAGATAATCCAGCAGGGCGTTGTAATCGATCTCGCCCTCCACGCCGGGTTCGGTGAACCGGGCCATGTTGACGTTGGGGCCGTTAATGAACAAAAATCGCATCCAGTGCCTCCAGTGCCGCCGCCACGGCATCCGCAGCGGTGGTCTTGTTCGGGATGACCGCATCCGCCGCCGCAAGATAGAGCGGGCGGCGCTGGGCTTCCATTTCTTTCAGCGCGTCGGTGCTGCTGGAGAGCGGACGCCCGCCGCCCACCGCAAGGTCTTCCAGCGGGCGGTCGATGAAGAGCACCACGCCGTTCTGGCGCAGAGCCCGCAGATTTTCGGGCCGCTTGATGACGCCGCCCCCGCAGGAGAGCACCTGACGGCCCTCCTTGGCAAAGCGGGCGGTCTGCTCCGTTTCCTTGGCGCGGAACCCGTTCTCGCCCTCGGCGGCGAAGATGTCCGGGATGCTGCGGCCCTCGGCCTTGACGATCTCCTCGTCGAGGTCCACGAACCGCTTGCCCAATTTCTCGGCCAGTGCGCGGCCGATGGTGGTCTTGCCGGAGGAGGGCATCCCGATGAGGGCCACGTTCAACTGCTCTCTGCGGAGCGCCGCCGTGATGGTGCGGATCTCGCCGGGAGCATCATCGAACTTGCGGTCGAGAAAGCATTCCGCCGCATACACGGCCTGTGCCACCAGCATTTCGAGGCCGCCCACGGCCACCGGCACCTCGGCTTCCTCGGCGCGGAGGATGAGTTCGGTCTTATCCGGGTTGTAAACCACATCGAGGACGGCTTCCAGCCCCGGCATGGCCGCCACGTCCAGATTGCAGACGCCGACGTTCGGGTACATGCCCGCCGGGGTGGTGTTGATGACGATCTGCGCCCCGCTGTGCACCGCTTCCGCATAGGAAAGCTCCCCCTTTGCGGGGTCGGGGTTCCGGCTGACGGTCAGCACCTTGGCCGCGCCCTTGTCCTTCGCCACCGCGCTGGTGGTGTTGTGGGTGCCGCCGGTGCCGAGGATCAGCACGGTCTTGCCCGCAAAACCCACTCCATGCGCATCGGCGAGGTAGGCAAAGCCGAGGTAATCGGTGTTGTAGCCGCAGAGCAGACCGTTTTTGTTCACCACGGTGTTCACGGCCCCGATGGCCTTGGCGCGGGGGTCGATATAGGAGCAGTATTCCATGACCAGCCGCTTATAGGGGATGGTCACATTGATGGCCTTGAACTGCCGCTTCTGCAAAAAGGTCCGCGCCTCGGCCTCAGTGGGCAGGGGGCACAGATCATACCGGTAGCCGCAGAGCATCTCGTGGATGATCTTCGAGTACGAGTGACCGAGCTTTGCGCCGATGAGTCCGTATTCCATTTACAGCTCCTCCTTGCGATAGCTTGTGGGGTGCTCCATCCACGCCATGCCGTACTTGGCAGTCAGCAGGTCGCCGACGGCCAGCGCCGCCGCACAGGTCTGCACGATGGCGGCGCGGGGCACGATGCAGGGGTCGTGGCGGCCCTGAATGGAGAGTTCCGCATTCTGTTTTGCAATATAATCCACGGTGTCCTGCTGTTTATAGATGCTGGGCGTAGGCTTGACCACGGTACGGAAGACCACAGGCATCCCGTTGGAGATGCCGCCGTTCAGCCCCGCGTTGTGGTTAGTGGCCGTCACGACTTTGCTCCCCTTCATCCGAAAGGGGTCGTTGGCTTCGCTGCCCTTTTGGTCGGCGAAGCCGAAGCCGGTGCCGAACTCGATGCCCTTGACGGCGGGGACCGAGAAGGCCATGTGGGCGATCTCGCTTTCCACGCTGTCGAAATAGGGTTCGCCGACGCCCGCCGGGAGGCCGAGGATGGCGGTCTCAAGGATGCCGCCCACACTGTCGCCCTCGCTGCCCGCCGCGCGGATGGCAGTCTTCATGGGCTCCTCGGCGTCCGCATCCAGCAGCGCGAAGCCGCCGCTTTGATTCAGCAGGGCCTCAGCCTGTGCGGCCAGCGCCGCCGGGTCGTTCAGGGCGAAGGGGGTGTCGGCCACCCCGGCGCACCGGCCGATGTGGGTCACGATCTCGATGCCCGCTCGTTTCAGCGCCTCCAGCACGATGCCGCCGCCCGCCACGAGGGCCGCTGTGATCCGGCCGGAAAAGTGCCCGCCGCCCCGCGCGTCCTGAAAGCCGTGGTATTTGGCATAGGCCGTATAATCCGCGTGGCCGGGGCGGAGCAGGTCGGCGGTCTTGGCGTAATCGCCGCTGTGGGTGTTCTGGTTTTCGATCATCAGGGCGATGGCGGTGCCGGTGGTCCGGCCGTTCAGCACGCCGGAAAGAAACTGGATCTTGTCCGCTTCCACGCGGGGGGTGGAAAGTCCGTCGCCCCGCGCCCGGCGCTTGTCCATGCAGAGGGCAAGGAATTCCTCGTCCACGGGCACGCCCGCCGCCATTCCATCCAGCACGGCCCCGATGGCGCGGCCATGGCTCTCGCCGAAGATGGTCAGGGAGAGGTTGGAGCCAAAGGTGTTCTTCATGGTCATTCCTCCATGCCCAGCAGGGGGCGCAGCCCCTCCACCGGGATGGTCTCGGCCCGCCAGCAGCCGAGGCCCGGCACCTTGATGATGGTGATCTGGCCGCCCTGCGCCTTTTTGTCGTGGAGCATCTCGGCCAGCACTTTTTCCTTATTGTAGGTGGTGCGCAGGGGAAGCCCCAAGCGGCGGTAGACCGCCCGCACCCGCTTTTGCAGCGCCTTCGACTCGATCATCGGCAGCATCCCCAGCGCCACGCACTCGCCGTGGAACAGGCCCACGGTGCGGCGGCCCTTGATGCCCTTGACGGCCTCGATGCCGTGGCCGATGGTGTGGCCGAAGTTCAGTGCCTTGCGCATCCCGTGCTCCGTCTCGTCCTGCTCGACGATGTTCTTCTTGAACCGGAGACTGCGGTAGATAATCTCGTTGATCTGGCCGTCGATGTCGCCCTTCTCAAAAATGGCAAACAGCTCCGGGTCGGCCAGAAGGCTGGCCTTGACCGCCTCGGCCAGACCGTTGATGTAATGGCGGCGGGGCAGGGTGGCGAGGGTGTCCGGGTCCACGATGACCAGCTTCGGCTGCCAGAATGCGCCCACGATGTTCTTGGTATCCCCCAGATCCACAGCCGTTTTGCCGCCGATGGAGGAGTCGATCATGGAAAGGGTGGTGGTGGGGCAGTTGATGAAGTCGATGCCGCGCATATAGATGGAAGCGGCAAATCCGGCCAAGTCGCCGACCACGCCGCCGCCCACGGCCACCACAAGGTCGCCCCGGCCCATGTGAAAGTCGAGCATCTGTTTCAGCACCGTTTCCAAAATTTTGAAGCTCTTGCTGGCTTCGCCCTGCGGCACGGTGATGATGACGGCATCGCGGCACTGATCCGCGACACGCTGGGCGTACTGGGCCGGAACGCCGCTGTCGGTCACGACGGCCACCTTGCGGTCCAGCCGGGCGAACTGATACAGATTTTCCAGCGCGCCGTTCTTCAGGATGATATCATAGCTGCGCTCGCCCAGATTCATGGTGAGCTTGGTTCCGATAAAGTCGCTCATTTGTTGTACACTCCTAACAGCCGTACCGTGCGGCAGGTATGGTTCAGCTCGCGCAGCAGCGCGGCGGTCTCGTCGGCGGTGGGGTCGCCCACCAGCTCGACGTAAAAGTAGTAATCAAAGGGGACGTGGGGCAGCGGGCGGCTCTTGATGGACTCCATATCGTAGCCGCTGGCACCGATGATCTGGATGACCTCCGCCAGCTTGCCGGGCTTGTTGTCCACCGTGAACAGCAGCGAGAACCGGTTGCCCGCCGTGGGCTTTTCCCGGCTGAGGACGATGAAGCGGGTGGTGTTGTCGCCATCCGTGTTGATGCTGGGCACCAGAACCTCCAGCCCGTAGAGGGCCGCCGTCTCCACGCTGGCGATGGCCGCCTTGGTCTTATCGCCGCTTTCGGCCACGAATTTCGCGGCCATGGCCGTGTTGGGCATCGCCGTAGCGGGCAGACGGAACTGCTTCAAGAAGGTCTCGCTCTGGGCGATGGCCTGCTGGTGGCTGTACACATGGGTCAGCTCCCCCAGCTGGGTGCCGGGCAGGACCAGCAGGTTCTGGGAGATGGGCAGGTCGTAGACATCCACGACCCAGAGGTCGGGGTGGTTATAGCACAGATCCAGCACCGCCGAAACATCGCCCGCGTGGCTGTTCTCGAAGGGCACGACGCCGTGAGCCGCATCCCCGCGCTCCACCGCATCGAACACTTCGTCCCACGTCGGGAAGCTCACGGCCTCGGCGTGGGGGAAAAGGGCCTTCAGGGCAATGTGGGCAAAGGCGCCCTCCACGCCCTGATAGGCGGCACGGTTTTGGCCCAGCACCTCGGCCTCGTAGTGCTTCGCTGCATCCATCATGTTCTGGACATGATCGCGGTAATAGGGGCGCAGGGCCGGGTCCTGAATGCGGGCCTCGGCCTTGTCCAGCACCACCTTTTCCCGCGCGGCGTCGAAGATCGGCAGACCGTGGGCCTGTTTGTATTGGGCAACGGCCAGCACCGCCGCCATCCGCCGCTCAAACAGCGCGGCCAGCTCGGCGTCCACCGCGTCGATCTCGCGGCGGGCTTTGTCCAGTGCGTCCATGGTTCCACATCCTTTGGGTCAAGATTTTGATGATACTGAATCAGTATACCATAACCCGGACACGGACACAACAAGCCCCGCCGCCTTTCAGAGCGGAGTTTTTTTCAGTTGTCGGCTGGGAAAAACAAAAAGACCTCATCTGCATTTAACAGATAAGGTCTCGTCTCTATACAACCTCTCAGTCTCGCTTACGCTCGCCAGCTCCCCTAGTAGGGGAGCCTCTGGCGTATCCAGCAAGCTTCATCCGACTGCCAAGGCCTCCCCTATTAGGGGAGGTGGCAATGCGAAGCATTGACGGAGAGGTTTATTTCCTTAAATCTTCAAGGCTCCGCGCCTTCCCGTAATACCGCCCATAGGGGTTGTCGAGGTCGGCGGCGCGGGGCGGGGCAGGGGGCATTTTTTCCGGAGCAGATACCGCCGGCAGCCGCCGGGGTGCCCCCGCCTTGCGTTCAATCAAACGGAACCGCATGGCTCATTCCTCCGCGCTTGCCGTCGAGACGGCCCCGGCGGTCAGCTTCTGCCACAGTTCCTCGCCGCCCTTGAGGTTGTTGGCGGTGCCGGAATTCCACGCCCCGCGCATCCCCACATAGAACTGCGCCATGTATTCCTGACTGTCGCCGCCCTGTGCATGGGTGGTGTCCGCCTGATAGCCGCCGAGATCCAGCCCCGTCAGCACGGGGCAGTCGGTCCATTTGTAGACCATGTTCCACCAGTCGCCGTCGCTGCCGGATCCCGGCAGACCGCCGTCGAGGTAGCGCAGGGTGCCGGTGCTCTCCTCAAAACCCGCCGGGTCGTAAAGCAGGAAGACTGAGCTCAAGCCCCCCTGCACATCGGCGGCAAGCTTCGTCGTGCCCGCCATGGTCAGGTAGGCCGCGCTCTCGGTCTGGGTATCCTCGTCCGAATAATCCAGCGTGTAGACGTTCAGGGTCACGACCACCTTGCCGTCGCCGTTCAGGTCTTCGCCCAACGGGGCGAGCCGGGTCTGCAGGGCGTTCACGGTGTCCTCCGGCAGGTAGTAGGGGGCCACCACAGCCACATTATAGTCAGCCTTGGTGGTAAAGAAATACTGCCCGATGAAATTGTAGGCCACGAACGCCACGGCGATGCCGATGATAAGAACCCACTTCAGGTTATAGTCCCACCAGTTCGCCCAGCGCTCGCGGCGGGTGTACTGCTTTTCGCGGCGGGGAGCAAGATCGCCGGGGGTAATATCGCGCTCATAACGGTAACTTGCCATAGCTTCCTCTTACAACTCGGCCAGAATGGTCTGGCGGACGGCTTCGGGCAGCTGCTTCTGCTCGGCCTTGCTCATGCCCACGGTCTGAATGGGCGGCAGGATACGGATGTAGATGGAGCCGGGGGTGGCGCGGTTGCCGTGGCCCTCGAACAGGCCGCGGGCACCGGAGATGGCCACCGGCACCACTGGGGCTCCGGTCTTGATGGCAATGCGGAAGGCACCGGCCTTGAACTCCCCGGCACCGCCCTCTTCGCCCTTGTAGCGGGTGCCCTCCGGGAAGATGACGAAGCTCCTGCCGCTTTCCACGATGGCAGTGGCATCGTTCAGCGCCTTGACGGAGGCGCGGATGTCGTCCCGCTTGACAAAGACGCAGCCCAGCAGCTTCATCCAGCGGTTGAGCAGGGGGATCTTTTCCAGCTCCTCCTTCGCAAGGATGCCGTGGGGCGCATCCAGCGCCACCAGAAGCAGCGGGATGTCAAAATAGCTGCGGTGGTTGCCGACGAAGACGCAGGGGACCCCCTGCGGGATATTCTCTTTTCCCTCCACGACCAGTTGCGCGCCGGTCACGTTCAGGATGCCCTGACTCCAATGGGGGATGTGCTTGCGAACGATCTGCTCCACGGTGTCCATGTCCCCGGCGGCGAGTGCACGCTCGGCCCGGCGGAGCACACCATAGTGCACGATCATGTACCCGAACAGGTACGCAAATAACGCAATCGTGCGAAGAATGCTCACGATACTTTTCCTCCTTCTGGCCTAAAAAGCCATTGTCATTGTACCACACTTTCCACAAAAATGGGAGCGAACACACTTTTTTTACAAATGAGGGGCCGGATGGCTTGCAAAATTCACAAAATCCGGGTATATTTATAAGCAGAAAGGTAGCACAATGGGCATTTCTTCCGCTTCAGTGCTGCCGGCCGGGACCAAACAAGAAAGGGTTCGTAACAATATGGGTCTTTTTCCTTCTGCAAATGACTTCCGCAAGGCCGGGCCGGGCGTTGAAAAGGACGCGCCCCGCAAAACGGGCGTGGGCCGCTTCTTCGAGCTGGTGGGCCGCGATATGTCCGGCATGTTCCTCGCAAACCTGCTCACCTGCCTCGGCTTTCTGCCGGTGATCTGTCTGGTGTATGTGGGCTTTCTGATGAACAACCTCACGGTCATGGTGCTCAGCGCCATGGTGGGCGGCATCTTGGCCGGGCCCGCACTGGCCGGCATGTACGACACCGTGCTCCGCGCTTTGCGCGACGAAGCCGGTTACTGGTGGACGACCTACCGCAAGGCCTTCAAGCGGAACTTCAAGTCCGCCATCCTGCCCGGCATCGTCTACTGCACCGTCGTCACCATTCAAATTTTCCTCGTCTACTTCTGCTTCAACATGCTGTACCATGGCACCAACGTCGGGCTGCCCATGTGGGTGGCCACCGTGCTGAATCTGGTGCTGCTGCACATGCTGTTCTCGTACATGTGGCCGCAGGTCGTCCTGCTGGATCAGCCCTTCACCCTGACGCTGAAAAACAGCCTGAACTGCATGATCGCCTTCCTGCCGCACGCACTGGCGTCTTCCATCGTGGCCATCTTGTTCTGGGGCGTCGTGATCCTATGTATGCCGCTGGGCATCTTCCTGATGCTGGTCTTCGGCTTCTGGTTCCAGACCGAGGTCTGCTGCCAGATCGTCTACGGCGACATCGACCGGGTGTTCCACATTGAGGAGAACATCCGGAAGCTGCGGGACGCCGAGCTGGACGCGGCCCTCAAAGAGGAGTACGGCGAGGGTCCGGACGACGACAGCACCCCCGAAGCCTGATTTTCTGATTTTTACGCCGAACGCTGGCCGCAAAGGAGAAACGTGCGATGGAACAACGAAATAACCTCGTGTTGCAGGGCACCGAGACCTTCTCCCGCGGCGCGCTGGACAATGTGGCGCTGGAGAGCGGTGCGCTGGTGCTGGACAGCTCCGCCGGGCGGTATCTGCCCTATGGCAGCTACACCACCCCGGAGTTCGCGATGCCGCCCTTCTGCAACCTGAACGTCAGTTGGAACGCCAGCGCCCCCCACAACACCATGGTGGAGGTGCGCTGCCGGGTCTACGCCGGGAACAGTTGGACCGGCTGGATGAGCTTTGGCAAATGGGCCCCGGATTACCCCCGCCGCAGCATCAACGCCCAGAGCGACGACGGCATGATCTTCCTGATGGGAGACACGGTCACGGTCGCCACGCCGGGCGGCGGCACCGGCATCCAGCTCCAAGTCAACCTTTCCACCAACGATGATAAAGCCACCCCCGCCGTCCGGCTGCTGGCCGCAGCGGTCCGCCCTCTGACGTGGGAAAAGCACAGCGGCCATCCGCTGAACCGGCGGCTCTATCTGCCGGAATACTGCCTCTCCGCCCACGACCCCAGCTTCGGCCGGGAGATGGACCTGCCCCTTGTCATGGCGGCTCTGATGAACCGCTGGGGCGAGGACATCCTGCCCGAAGAAGTGGCCTACGCCATGGAGGACAACGCCACCAGCAGCACCGGCAACGCCGCCTTTGCGGCCGCGGCGGCGGGCTGCTGCGGCTTTCCCTGCTGGCAGGCGTGGATGGACCTTGAAGACCTCCGTGCCCAGATCCACGACGACTGCTCCGTCGCCGTCCGGGTCGAGCGCCGGGTGCGGGGCCAGCGCGATCCCGTAGGCATCTGGATGGGGCTGCGGGGCTTCGGCCACGACGACGCCGTGATGGCCGATTTTGTCTTACTGAATGACCCCACTGCAGACAGCGACGGCTCCGTGAACTGCACCATGGCACTGGCCGATTTCCTGCGCTACTTCACGGGCCGGGCCATTGCTCTGCGGCGCAAGCCGCGGGATATCGCCGCCGACCTGCCCAACCGGGTGCGGTGCGATCTCGCCCGCAAAGAGGACGGCAGCTACTCGTTCGAGCAGCGGGGCCAGCCCGACCCCCTGCCGGAGGATTTTTCCGGCTGGGTGGCCTACACCCTGCACGACGGTGTGGCCCACGCCACCACCGCCCACCGCACCTTCCGCCGGATGGAGCGCACGCCGGAGGGCTGCATCCTCTTCCCGGCGGACCAACTGGCCGCAGGAGGCCGCTGCAGCGTTTACGCTGTGGATCAGACCGGCCGGATGCGGGTGGCGGAAGTCCGCCTCCCCGCGCCCCCGAAACCGGCGGCTCCGCCCGCACCCCCGCAGGATCACCAAAGCACCGTGCAGCCGGGTCCGTAAGGCCCCGCTCCGCCAAGCGCTTTTTGGAAGATACACCAAACAATAGGAGGAACGCATTATGGCAAAGACGATCATCACCATTGGCCGTGAGTACTGCACCGGCGGCAACTACATCGCAGAGGATGTTGCGAATGCTCTGGGCATCAAGCTCTACGACAAGGAGCTGATCACTATGGCAGCCAAGCACTCCGGTCTGTCCGAGGAGGCGGTTGCAGCCAGCGAGAAGCGCCACACCCACAGTCTGCTGTACAGCCTGTACACCATGGGCAACGAGCTGCCGCTGGGCGATCAGGTGTTCATCCTGCAGAGCCGCATCATCAAGCAGCTGGCCGAGGAAGGCCCCTGCGTCATTCTGGGCCGCTGCGGTGACTATGTGCTGCGGGAGCGCAAGGATGTGCTGCGCGTCTTCATCTACGCGCCGGTGGAGTGGCGCCGTGAGCTGGCCAAGACCGATCCGCTGGTCAAGGCACACGATGAGAAGGGCATCAAGGAAGAGATTGAGAAGACCGACCGCAACCGCGCTGCCTACTACAACTACTACACCCAGAACCGCTGGGGCGATGCCCACAACTACGATCTGGCCATCAACGCCGCCCTTGGCCGCGAAACCTGCGTCAAGATGATCCTTGACGCTGTGGCTGCCAAGGAAAAGACGATGGAAACCGCTGAAACGTAAGCGGCTAAGCCATTTGAGCCGAAACGCTCAAAAAACAGTGATGCTGCGTGGGTAGGGTGCGTTTGCACCCTGCCCATGTTTCAGGCATAGAGAAAATTTGTCAAGAAGGAGTAATCGTGGAAACAAAGCAAACAACCTCCCCTGCTGCGCAGGAAAACATCATGGGCACCATGTCCATCAACCCCCTGCTCATCAAACTGAGCGTCCCGATGATGGTCTCGATGCTGGTACAGGCGCTGTACAACGTCGTGGACTCCATCTTCGTGTCCCACGTCAGTGAGAGCGCCCTGACCGCCGTTTCGCTGGCCTTTTCCTTGCAGAACGTCATGATCGCGGTCGGCGTCGGCACCGGTGTCGGCGTCAACGCGCTGCTGTCCAAGAGCCTCGGCGAAAAGGATCAGTACCGCGCCAACAAGACCGCCGAAAACGGCATCTTCCTCGCCTTTTGCAGCTTTGCGGTATTTTTTGTCATTGGCCTGACCTGCATGAAGCCCTACTTCTATGCACAGACCAACGATGCGGAGATCGCCCAGCAGGGCATCCGCTACCTGACCGTCTGCTCGGTGTTCAGCCTCGGCCTGTTTATGCAGACCATGAGCGAAAAGCTGCTGGCCGCAACAGGCCGCACCAACCTGAGCATGTGCAGCCAGCTCATCGGTGCCATCGTCAACATCGTGCTGGACCCCATCTTCATCTTCGGCTACTGCGGTGAAGCCCTTTCCGGCACCACCGGCGCAGCCGTGGCCACCGTCATCGGCCAGTTCTGCGGCGCAGGCGCGGCCATCTTCTTCAACCTGAAGAAGAACCCCGACATCCAGCTCGACTGGCACGGCTTCCGCCCCAGCGCCGATGCCATCAAGCGGATCTACATCGTTGGTCTGCCCAGCATTGCGATGCAGTGCGTCGGCAGCGTGATGACCTTCCTGATGAACAAGATCCTGATGGCCTTCTCGGCCACGGCCGTCGCCGTCTTCGGCGTCTACTTCAAGCTGCAGAGCTTCGTCTTTATGCCCATCTTCGGCATGAACAACGGCATGGTCCCCATCATCAGCTACAACTACGGTGCCCGCAGACCTGACCGCGTGAAGAAGACCATCAAGCTGGCCATGTGCTATGCCGAGGGCATCATGCTGATCGGCTTCCTGCTGTTCCAGTTCGCACCGGATAAGCTGCTGGGCTTCTTCGCCGCCAGCGACGCCATGCTGGCCATCGGCATCCCGGCGCTGCGCATCATCTGCCTCCACTTCCTGCTGGCCGGCATGAGCATCATCCTGTCCTCGTCGTTTCAGGCGCTGGGCAACGGCATGTTCAGCCTGATCGTTTCCATCTGCCGTCAGCTGGTGGTGCTGATCCCTGCCGCATGGCTGTTGAGCCAGACCGGCAACGTGAACATGGTGTGGTGGTCCTTCGTCATCGCAGAGCTGGTCAGCGTGACGATGAGCTTTGCCCTCTTCGCGCAGCTCAACAAGAAGATCATCGCTCCCCTGTACAACTAACAAAACCGAAAGGAACGTGAGCCTTATGGGAAAGAAGTTAAAATGGAACCTCGTGCTGATGAGCATCCTGTATCTGGGGCTGGGCATCTTCTTGCTGCTGGTCCCCGGCACAGCGCTCAACATCGTCTGCTACGCGCTGGGCGGCGTGGTGCTGGCCTGTGCGGCCGTGCAGCTCATCCGCTATTTTGCGGTGGAGCGCGGGGTGTTCCAGAGCCAACTGACCTTGATCTCCGGCCTTGTGTGTCTGGGGCTGGGCGCGTTCCTCATCATCCGCAGCGACATCGTGGTGCGCATCCTGCCCATCGTGTTCGGCCTGTTCGTCATTTTTGACAGCCTTGGCCGCATCCAGAACGCCTTGGAGCTGCGCCGGTGCGAGTATCCGAGCTGGAAGAGCTTTTTGCTGCTGGCGGTGCTCAGCATCGTGCTGGGTGTCATCATGATCGTGGACCCCTTCGGCACCATGGAAACGCTGGTCATGGCCATCGGCGTCATCCTGATCGTGGAGGGTTCGCTCAACCTGCTGAGTGCGCTGTACACGGTCATCGCGGTGAAGCGGTTCCTGAAGCTGCACCCGGAGACCCAGTCCATGCTGGAGGCCGTGACGGGCGAGGACCTGAACGGCGACGGCGTCATTGCGCCGGATGTTGCCCGCGCAGACGTGGAAGCTTCCGCCGTGGAGCTGGACCATGTGGACGAGAGTGCGGAGGTGGAGCAGGAAAACGATTAACGGGCTTGCCCTCTCAGGCCGCTGACAAAAGAGAGTAACTGAAATCAATAGTAAGGGAAAACATTATGAACAACTACGACCTGATCATCGTCGGTGCCGGCCCGGCCGGCATCTTTACCGCTGTGGAGCTGCTGCGCCACGGCAGCAAGAAGAAGATCCTGCTGGTGGAAAAGGGCAAGCCGGTGGAAAAGCGCCACTGCCCCAAGGCGGAGCTGGGCCACTGCGTCAACTGCCGCCCCACCTGCGCCATCACCACCGGCTTCTCCGGTGCAGGCGCCTTCTCGGACGGCAAGCTGAGCCTCTCCTATGAGGTCGGCGGCGACCTGCCCAGCCTCATCGGCGAGGAGTTCGCGCAGGAGCTCATCAACTACACGGATAAGATCTACCTCGAATTCGGTGCCGACCCCCATGTGGAGGGCATCTACACCGGCGAGGACATCAAGGAGATCCGCAAGAACGCCATCCACGCCGGCCTGAAGCTGGTGGACTGCCCCATCCGTCATCTGGGCACCGAGAAGGCCCAGCAGCTGTATCTGGCCATCCAGAACTATCTGGCCGACAACGGCGTGGAGATGCTCTTCTCCACCGAGTGTGAGAACATCATCCTCGAAAACGAGGTCTGCAAGGGCGTGTACGTCCGCAAGGGCGACGAGGAGCCCCGCGCCATCTACGCGGATACCGTCGTCATCGGCACCGGCCGCCGCGGCGCGGACTGGCTGGAGAAGATCTGCGCGGAGCACCACATCGCTCACAAGCCCGGCACCGTGGACATCGGCGTCCGCGTCGAGTGCCGCAATGAGGTCATGGAGAAGGTCAACAAGGTGCTGTACGAGTCCAAGCTCATCGGCTACCCGAAGCCTTGGAAGAACAAGGTCCGCACCTTCTGCCAGAACCCCGGCGGCTTCGTGGCACAGGAAAACTACGACAACGACCTCGCCGTGGTCAACGGCCACAGCTTCAAGGAGAAGAAGAGCGAGAACACCAACCTCGCCATCCTCGTCTCCCACAACTTCACCGAGCCCTTCAACCAGCCCATCGCCTACGCCCAGAAGGTCGGCGAGCTGACCAACATGCTGGGCGCGGGGCACATCATGGTCCAGCGCTACGGCGACATTCTGGACGGCAAGCGCACTTGGGCCAAGGAGCTGGCCCAGTCCAACGTGAAGCCCACCCTGAAGGATGCCGTCGCCGGTGACATCACCGCTGCCATGCCCTACCGCGCCATGACCAACATCATCGAGTTCATCAAGATGCTGGATATGGTCGTGCCCGGCTTTGCCGCCAACGAGACGCTGCTGTACAGCCCGGAGCTGAAGTTCTACTCCAACAAGGTCAAGATGGACGAGAACCTCGACACCAACATCAAGGGTCTGCACTGCCTCGGCGACTCTTCCGGCTGGACCCGCGGCCTGATGATGGCTTCCGTCATGGGCGTGCTCATGGGCCGGAAGCTGGCCGAAAAAGAAGGCTGCTGATCGAACGTTCTGCATTTCCCCGTGTCCTCCGGCACGGGGATTTTTTCATGCCTGTTTCCGACGATTTTTACAACACGGCGTTTTCCCGGTCTTGTTTCGTTTTCCTCGCGCAAATAATTGATTTTTCCCGAAAAAACTGCTACACTAAGGAAAAATGAGATCGCTACAGAAACGTGAGGGAGGTTATTTTCTATGCGCGATTCTCCGGGAAGCGTCGTCACGCTGCTCTGTTCGGGCATCCAGCTTTACAGTGCGGAGCGGCGCATTGCAGACTGCATCCTCAAAGATGTCAAGTGGGCGTCGGTGGTCACCTCGGCCCAGCTTGCCCATGCCAGCCAGTCGTCGGAGGCCACCGTGACCCGGCTGTGCCACAAGCTCGGCTTCGAGAACTACCGCAAGTTCCAGCTCGCCCTTGCGCGGGACGTGATGGAGCAGCAGGAGGTGGAGGTCCTGCATTCCTCCAGCCCAGATCCCCTGCGGCAGACGCTGCAGTCCGTCCAGTCCAACCGGCAGGAAGAGATCCGCGCCACCATTCAGGCACTCAATCTGCGCCAATTGCGGAAGGCCATGAGCGTGCTGCGCAGCGCGGAGATCATCGAGATCGAAGCCACGGACAACAGTCTGCCCGTGGCCATGGACGCTTCGCTCAAGCTGGGCGGCCTCGGCAAGCGCTGCATGACCAGCGCCGTGGCGGCAAAGGCCCAAGCCTTTGCCGCCACCCTCACTGAGCGGGATGCGCTGCTGCTCATCTCCTGCGACAGCCGCAGCGAGCGACTGCTGGAAACGGCCCGCACCGCCCGCGAGCACGGGGCTGCGATCCTGCTCATCACCTGCGACCGCCGCTCCCCGCTGGCCGCACAGGCCGACCACCTGCTGCTGGCCTCCAACCGCGCCCAGCGCATCGTGGATACCGATCCGGCCCCCTCACTTCTCTCGTCGGCCCTGCTGGTCGAAGTTCTGTACTACCTGCTCCTGACCGGGGAAGACCTTCCCTAACAGCAAAAACAGCCCGTCCCCCTTCGGAGACGAGCTGTTTTTTTATGCGATCAGGCGTTGAAAACGTATCGATCCATCCGGCGGAACGCTTCCTCGATGCGGGAGCGGGGCGACGCCAGATTCATCCGCAGATGGCAGGGGCCGTGGAACATCCTGCCATCCTGAATGGCGACGCCGACGTCCCAGCAAGCTTGTTCGACGTCCTCGATGGTCTTGCCGTGGGCGGCGCACCAGTCGGTGCAGTCCACGAAGAGCATATAGGTGCCCTCCGGCTTTGCCACCTTGACGCCCTCGAAGTGGTTGGCGATGTAATCACAGGCGAAATCGATGTTGCCGGTCAGCACCTCGCACAGTTCATCGGTCCACTCGTAGCCTTCCGGCTTGTATGCGCCCATGAGGGCGTGCATAGACAGCACGTTCATCATGTTGTAGTGGTTCAGGCTGGACTCCTTCAGGATGCGGTCCCGCCACCAGTCGTTGTACACGATGTGGTAGCTGCCCACGAGGCCCGCCAGATTGAAGGTCTTGGAGGGGGCATAGAACGCCGTCGTCCGCATCCGGGCATCCTCGCTCACCGACTGGGTGGGGGTGTGCTTGTGGCCGGAAAGGATGATGTCGGACCAGATCTCGTCGGAGATCACATAGACATCGTACTTTTTGTACAGTTCCATGGCCTTTTCCAGCTCCCAGCGCTCCCAGACGCGGCCGCAGGGGTTGTGGGGGTTGCACAGGATGGCGGCATGGATGTGCTCTTCCTTCAGGTGCTTTTCCATATCGGCGAAATCCATCCGCCAGACGCCGTTCTCATCCTTCACCAGCGGGGAGTGGACGGCCTCGTAGCCGTTGTTCTTCAGGCTCTTGGTGAAGCCGATGTAGGTGGGGCTGTGGACCAGCACTTTGTCGCCCCGGGAGCAGACGCAGTTCAGCGCACTGATGACGCCGCCCAGCACACCGTTCTCGTAGCCGATGTGCTCCGGTTTCAGGCCGGTGACGCCGTTGCGGGTCTCATGCCAGCGGATGATGCTGTCAAAGTACTCCGCCGGGGCCTGAAAATAGCCGAAGGCCGGGTGCTTGGCGCGCTCGATGATGGCTTCCTGAATGGTGGGCACGGTGGGGAAGTTCATGTCCGCCACCCACATCGGGATGGCATCGAAGCCTTCCTTCGGGGGAGCGGGAGAAAAGCCGTCGCCCTTCAGGCCGTCCACCGCAATGGCGTCCCTGCCGCGGCGGTCAATGATCGAAGTGAAATCGTATTTCATAAGTGCACTCCTTCTCAAAAAATCGTTCGTCTCCACCTTAACATATTTTTGCGCCCCATGCAACCACTCGCCGCAAAGTCGAAAAAATCCTGCGGAAAAATCACGAATTTTTACGATAAAAAAGAGCTTTCCACCCAGCGGCGGAAAGCTCTTTTGCAAAGCAGGTTCAGCCCCCGATGATCTCGACGGTCTTCATCTTGACCGGGGTCTTGGGCTTATCGTTCCAGTCGGTCGGGACAGCAGCGATCTTGTCCACCACGTCCATACCGGCGACGACCTTGCCGAACGCGGCATACTGGCCGTCCAGATGGGGGGCGTCTTGGTGCATGATGAAGAACTGGCTGCCCGCGCTGTTGGGGTTCATGCTGCGGGCCATGCTGATGACGCCGCGGGTGTGCTTGAGCGGGTTGTTCACGCCGTTGGCGGTAAACTCACCCTTGATGCTCCAGCCGGGGCCGCCGGTGCCGTTGCCCAGCGGGCAGCCGCCTTGGATCATAAAGCCGGGGATGACGCGGTGGAAGGTCAGGCCGTTGTAGAAGCCCTGACCGACCAGCTTCTTGAAATTCTCACAGGTGATGGGGGCGACTTCCTCATTCAGCTCAATATCGATGATGCCGCCGTCTTCCATAGTAATGCGAACCATAATGTTCCAATGCTCCTTTAAATCATGCCCCGTTCCGGGGTGTTTGCGGCAGAAGTTCTGCCAGAGTTCCCTTATAGTATACCATACCTTTTGCCTTGTGCAACGGCATAGTTGCAACGTTTTTGTGAATTCGGGCCGGATTTTTACAAGTTCCCGTCAAAAAGGATCATTCAATCCACCTCGACCCACTCCGTGACAGGCTGGCCCTCCAACTGATTGCCGTCGGCACGGTAATACCGGGCCTCGGTCGTACCGGCCCGGTTCAACAGCTCTACCATAAAAACCTGTCCCGTTTCGACGGCCATCGGATAATTGTTACAGCCCATGACCTCTCCTGTGGTCGGCAAGTCCTTGAAGTCCTGATACGCATTTTCCAGCCGCCAAAACTTCCGGGTCTTGTAACCCGATATCTTGGAGATATCCTCCTCCCCAAAGTAAGAGGCCGTATAGCGTTTTCCGTTCACAGTGATTGTTTCCGTCGCAAGCGGCTCTGTCAGCATTGACAAATCTTCCGTATGCACCCGGCCTCCGTAGGTTTCGCTGAGCTGCCCGGCCATAGAATCGGGTCGGCTGTACGACGACGCAATATGTGCCGCGCCATAGATCCCCATGATATCGGCCCTGCGTTCGGCTTCCAGTTCCTGATAGCTGCGCTCAAAATTTTCAACCATCTTGTTTTCCCGGTAAGCGTCTGCGGCATCCGAATCGGTTTGTCTGGTTGCATAGTAGGTTTTGCCTTGTTCGATATTTTCCAGCACACGCTGATACTCTGCCGTATCGTTCTGCCCATTGGCTTCCAGATAGGCCAGATACCGCGCACCGGTGCTTTTCCATGTATGTCCGACATCCGTACCATGGAACACCGTTTCAGGATACCGTTCCTTGATCTGCTTCAGAAAGTTTTTCATGACCTCCGTGCCGCCCTGCGTTCCCTGCCAATCTTGAAATTGCAGGTTCAGCAGCTCGTCATCATCCGCTTTCATCCAAAGGTTTAAAAACTGCGCATCGAAGTAGGGAAACTCCACAAACAGGTCCCGCATTCCCCGCGCGTAATAACCACCCCAGATTTCAAGCTCTTCGTCGAGGATGCGCTGCTGGCTGTGTTCTTCACCATACAGATAGATCTGGCTTGTCAGCCCTCTTTGAATGTTGGCCCCCATCATCCCGGCCAGTAAAATCATGAGGAGGCCTAACAAAACGAGTTTCCACCTCTTCGGTTTTTTCTTTTCCGTTGTCTGATTCATTTTTATCCTTCTTTTACGTCTTGCTGTAAACTTTTGTTGCCAAATCCCACTCCGTTACAATTCTTCCCGCAGCTCCGTCATATCGGCCCAGAAGCGTTTGGGGCAGTGAGTCATGCGGCCGCGCTCATTGTGGCGGGCCTTGATCTCCAGCGTCTTGTAAAACTGCTTCCAGAGGGCTTGGAACTGCTGTTCCCGCGCGCTGGGCGGGGGAAGCACCAGTGGCTCAGCCAGTTCCAGAAGCTGCGGCTTATGGTCCTGATACAGCAGCACCGCTTGGTGCACTGCGTCGTAGATCATGAAGTTTTCCTCCGGGAAGCGGCCGCAGAAATGCCCCCGCAGCAGCGGCAGGATGTAGTTTTTCGGGTGGATGACCGCCCCCAGCATCCCGTCGTGTTCCTCAAAGCGGACAAAGCCCTGAAACTTGTCCACCTCCCAGTCGAGGCTCTTTTTCATCTCGTAGAGCGGGGCCACGTCCGGGTGGCCCGCCCGCTTGACGGTGCCCGGCCCCAGCGCAAAGGCCAGATGCAGAAACCGGATAAGGAGCAGTTCCTTGTCCTCCCGGCCGGAGAGGAAGTCCCGCGTGACAAGGTACTCCGTCTCCGCCCCCAGCTTCCGGCCAAAGCTCGCAAAGACACGCCGGGCCTTTTCGTGGTCGGTGGCAATGTCTTTGAACGGGTAGAGGGTGGCCGTCTCCCGCTCCGGCGTCCAGACCGCGAAGGGGATCTCGTGCTGGGCAAAGCTCTCGAAGACGCAGCAGAGGAAGCCCTCGAAGCTGCCGTCGTAGAGGTAGACCACATCGGCATCGTGGAGCTTGCGGGCGGGGGTCACAGTGCTTTCGCCAGACATTGCACTGCCTCCTCCCGCACCAATTTCTGTGCCGTGCGGGGCGGCACGCCCTGCGCCACCAGCTTGTCCACGGCGGGCGGGGAGAACATGCTCAACTGCTCGACCCCACCGCTGAATACGTTCGGGTCGATGAGGGCGTTGGTGATCCGCTCCCGGCCCGCGCTGCCGCGCCCCGGATGCGCCCCCGCAAAGCCCCGGCAGGTGATGAAATACTGGGCCCGCTTGAGCACCACGCCCATCCGTTTCAGCTCGTCCAGCCCCAGCGACGCCTGTTTGCGGGCGTGCCAGATCCGCCGGGCGCTCTTGGGGCCGATGCCCGGCACCCGCAGCAGCATCTCGAAGGGAGCCTTGTTCACATCCACCGGGAACAGCCCGTAATGCTGCACGGCCCAGTTGCACTTGGGGTCAAGGTAGGGGTTGAAGTTCTGGTTATGCTCGTCCAAAATCTCGTCCGCCTTGAACTGGTAGAACCGCAGCAGCCAGTCCGCCTGATAAAGCCGGTGCTCCCGCAGCAGCGGGGGCTTGGTATCCAGCGCAGGGAGGCGGGTATCCTCGGTGACGGGGATGTAGGCAGAGTAAAACACCCGCTTGAGGCTGTACTTCTGGTACATCCCCTCGGTCAGCTTCAGGATATGATAATCCGTCTCCGGCGAGGCTCCCACGATCATCTGGGTGCTCTGCCCGGCGGGGGCAAACTTGGGCGCTTTGCGGTAGAGGGTCAGCTCCTCCCGGTTGGCGGCCCCCTCCGCCGCGATCTGCTTCATGGGGCGGAAAATGGAGTGCCGCCCCTTGTCCGGGGCCAGCAGCTTCAGGCTGTTCTCGCTGGGCAGCTCGACATTGACGCTCAGCCGGTCGGCCAGAAAGCCCAGTTGTTCCAGCAGCTCCGGGCTGGTGCCGGGGATGGCCTTGGCGTGGATGTACCCGCCGAAGTGGTACTCATTCCGCAGCAGCCGCAGGGTCTTGAGCATCCGCTCGGTGGTGTAGTCCGGGGTTACCAGCACCGCACTGGACAAAAACAGCCCCTCGATGTAGTTGCGGCGGTAGAATTCGATGGTCAGCTCGGCCAGCTCCCGCGGCGAAAAAGTCGCGCGGGGGACATCATTCGACTTGCGGTTGACGCAGTAGCTGCAATCAAAGGCGCAGCAGTTGGTCATCAGCACCTTCAGCAGACTGACACACCGGCCATCGGCGGTAAAGGCGTGGCAGCAGCCCGGCGCGTAGCAGCTGCCGAGACTTCCCGCCTTCGCCGTGTGGGAAGCACCACTGGACGTACAGGCCACATCATATTTTGCACTGTCCGCTAAAATGGTCAGCTTCTCCATCAGCGACTGTTCCATACCGCACCTCCGTTTCCATCAAAAAAGGCCGCTGCACGATGCAGCAGCCTTTTTTAGCGCAAATCGTTTACCACTTGGCCTTTGTCTCGACCACACGGCCCGCAATGTGAAGATTGTTCAGGTCCTCACCCTTGATAACCATTTCCTTATAGGTGGGGTTGAAGGGCTGCAGCACGACGCAGTTGCCCCGCTGCAAATACCGCTTGAGGGTGCCCTCCCCCTCGTCGCCGTAGATCAGCACGCCCAGATCGCCGTTTTCCAGCGTATCCTGCTTGTGCACCAGCGCCAGATCGCCGTCGTGGATGCGGGGTTCCATGCTGTCGCCGCGCACCACGAGGTAAAAGTAGTTGGACGGATCCTTGACGCGGGCATACTCCCTGCCGTAATCCTCTTCAAAGGCCAGTGCGCCGTAGCCGGCCTTCACCGTGCCGATAACGGGGATCAGGCTGTACACATAGCTGCCGAAGAAGCGCTCTTCGGTCTGGCCCTCGTCGGCCGGGTCGAACAGGCCCAGCAGATAATCTGCAGTGGTGTCAAGGATCTCGGCCAGCTTCGCCACTGTGGTGGGGTCCGGCGAGCTTTTTCCGCTCTCCCACTTGCCCACTGCCTGCTGGGTAACGCCCAAAAGGGATGCAAGTTCCGCCTGACTCATATGCTTTTGCTTGCGGCATTGCCGTAACAGTTCCGGAAACGACATCGTTCAACACTCCTCTGCTTTCGTCCGTTGGGTTGGTTTCTTGGTGTTTTTATTATACAACAAAAGGATGTGCAAGTAAAGAGAAATTTTCGTTTTTCTTCGAAAAAAAGTTGTCGCCTCACAAAAAGCCCCTCGTCCCATGGAGAAATTTTCAATTTAGGGTTGACAGCACGCCGGAAATCTGGTAAATTAAATAGGCATTCGGTACGGCGTGTGCGAGTGCCCACGAGGAGAGATGTCCGAGTGGTTTAAGGAAGCAGTCTTGAAAACTGCCGTACGGCAACGTACCGTGGGTTCGAATCCCACTCTCTCCGCCATTTTTTATTGAATAAGTGTAATGCACTTTGCTCTGGAGTAGTACTCAAGAGGCCGAAGAGGCGCCCCTGCTAAGGGCGTAGGTCGTCTAAACAACGGCGCGAGGGTTCAAATCCCTCCTACTCCGCCAAGAAAAAGCTCGATGATTCTTTGAAATCACCGGGCTTTTTCCATTTATAGCACCCAATTCGTCACCACCGCCAGAATGCTCAGATGGACGGGGTAGAACCCATAAAACGCCCACTTGACCCACTGGGGGCAGCGGCCCCGCTGGCCGTTATAGAACCAGATGAGCACAAAGGCCAGCGGGGCGGTCAGCTCGAACAGCATCATCACCGCGCCGATGATGCACTGGTACTTCCGGTTGTTCCGGGTCAGGTAGAGCGCCACGATGAGCGCCACGCCGATGGCTCCGTAGTCCGTTTGCAGAAGCTGGGCAAGGATGACGCAGCCCAGCGCAGTAAGGCGGCCCTTCCACGCAATGTTCCCCTCGGCGTCCTGAAACTTCTGCATCAGCGCCATGGCCAGCACGCCCAGCGCCAGCGTCCAGTAAACATTCTGGTTGCCCCAGTGGAAGGGCGTCCGGAAAAAGGCCATGTCAAAGGGGACCTCGCTGAGAAGTCCAAACAGGAACAGCCGCTCCACATACCGCTTCACATCGTGGGTGTGGAGGAAGCCCTCCACCAGCAGGAAGCAGAAGATGGGGAAAGCCAGCCGCCCGATGTAGCGCAGGACACGGTCCATCTGGAGCAGCGATGCTGCAGCGGGGTCGGTCGAAAACGTACCGGACGCGATCAGCGGCACCAGAAGCCCTGCTTCAAGGCAGGAAGCCCCGATGTGGTCGATGAGCATGGTGATGCAGGCAATGAGCTTGAGCGCGGTGCCGCTCAGGCCCTGTCGTTTCTGTACTGGAAGTGTTTCCATTCAAAATCCCTCCTACCGCCCCGAAATCAGGCCGAAAACGCTTGACAGAACGGACGCAGAATAGTAAAATCAAGAAGATAATTGAACTATCTCAAACGAAAGATGAAAAAGATTCACAGAGAATGAGGCGTCTCCGAACGAGAAAACGGAAGGAGGCATTGGATATGACGCTGTTTTCCTATGAAATTTTTGACGCAGTTGCGCGGCAGGGCAGTTTCAACAAGGCCGCCCAGCAGCTGCACCTGACCCCGTCCGCCATCAGCCACGCCATTGCGGTGATGGAGGCAGAACTCGGCTTCACCTTATTCAACCGCGGCAAAAACGGCGTCACCATGACCAGCTACGGCTCGTCCATCTACCCGTCCATCCGCGCCGTCCTGAACAGCGACGAGGCGCTGCAGCAGAGCATCGCGCGGCTGAACGGGCTGGAGAAGGGCAAGGTCAAGCTGGGCGTGTTCAACTCCGTCTGTGCCGGGCTGCTGCCGGATATCCTCAAGGGCTTTTCCGCCCAGTTCCCCCAGATCGAGATCGAGGTCTATCAGGGTACTTACGACGACGTGAAGGAGTGGCTGCGCACTGGGCAGGTGGATATGGCCTTCCTGTCCAACAACTGCCGGGATGAATTCACCCTGACCGAGCTGTTCCGCGAGCCTCTGCTCTGCATCACCCCGATGGACTGGCCTGAACCACCCCGCGGCGTGATGACGCCGGAGCTGATGAACGGCCAGAACTTTGTCGTCCAGTGGGACGCCACCGACGCCGAGATGCGCCAGTTCCTCAAGAAATACTCCATCGCCACCGAGCGCCGCTGCCACGTCATCGACGATCAGTCCAACATCGCCATGGTGGAGGCCGGCCTCGGCATCTCCATCATGCCCCGGATGCTGCTGCGCAAGTGCACTGCCGCCGTCAAGATCTACCCCATCCAGCCGGAGGAAGACCGCGTGGTCGGCTTGGCTGTCCAGCGCCCCACCGCGATGGCACCGGCTGTGGAGCAGATGTTCCACCACATTGTCGAGTATTGTCAGAACCTCGACTGAACTTTATCATAACATAATGAGCCGGTGTTTACAACATCGGCTTTTTTCTTTTTGCGGATTGTATCCCACCCGGAGATACGGTATACTAAGGGTGCAATAAGGAGGGAACGACCATGAAACGACGGGATTTTTGCAAAGCACTGGGGCTTTCGGCGGCGTGCGGGGCGCTCTGGCCGCAGCTGACTGCCCGCGCAGCGGCGCAGCCGGTGGGCCGCGCCGTTCCGGACGGGAACTACACCCTGCCGTTCCTCAGCATCCTGAGCAATGTGGACGTCAGCCACGATTTCTATTATTCGGAGAGCTTCTTCGACCACCCCGCCACCGAGTATGACCACAAACTCGCCTTGGTGACGCTGGGTATGGTCATGGCGGCCTTCAACTCCGCCGTCAGCGCCTACCGCTACTGGGTCAACGGCGAGGCGGGCCGGGAGCTGAATCTTGCCGCCTCCTACGAACTGCTGGGCTTTGGGGATGCGTTCTACTACAACTACGACATCGACACCGGCAAGGCGGGGGATTTCGTCGGCTACTCGCTGGCCCGCAAGAGCTTCGACTACAACGGCCAGAAGCGCACCCTCGTGGCGCTGATGCTGCGGGGCGGCGGCTACGGCGGCGAGTGGACCAGCAACCTGCACACCGGTTCCACCAACGCTCACTACGGCTTCACCACCCCCGTGGCGGCGGTGTACGCCTCCCTGAAAGCCTACCTTGCCAAGATCGAGGCGGAGGGGGAGCCGGGCGAAGTCAAACTCTGGATCGGCGGGTACAGCCGCGGTGCCATTGTGGCCAACATGACCGCCGCCAAAGCGCTCCGTACCCTGCCGCTGCTCCGGAAGGAGAACTGTTTTGTCTACACCTTCGCCACCCCGGCTGCGCTGACCGCCGCCGACCAGCCCGACTTGCAGCAGGACTTCGACAACAACCACACTGCTGACGGCTCTCTGCGCACGACGTGGGCCGAGAGCAACATCTTCAACCTGATCTCCAGCGGCGACCTCGTGCCCCGCGTCCTCCCCGCCGACTGGGGTTATTACCGCAACGGCAACGACCGCTTCCTGCCCGCTTCTAAAAACAAGGACGAGCTGGCCGACCTCGACGCGCTGGGCGCGTCCTACGGGCCGGTGCCGCTCCAGATCAGCGAGCTTGCCACCGCCGAGGACACCAGCGCCGTCATCGCGGCGGTGGAGAAGTTCTGCGGCACCAAGGAAAACTTCCACGAGAAATACGAAGCCGCCCTGATGGACATGGTGCAGTGCGCCTTTATCCGTACCGAGGACGAGGTGCTGGCCGGGAAGATCCTCTCGGACGAGGAGATCATCACCCGGCTGGAGAGCCTGTCCAACATGCACCAGTTTGACTTCTGGCGAATCACCACCTGCGTTTTCGCGGCGTCCAAAATGAGCCGCCCCATTTTGGAGCGGTTCGGCCAGAACGTGCCGCTGATGGCCCAGCAGATCATCATCCCGGTGCTGGCGGTCGGCCTGTGCTACGACATCGAGACCGACATCGTTAAGGTAGTGGCCCAGTACATCGTGAAGCTCGTCTCCATGCGGGGCGAGCTGGACAGCGTCCTCCGCGCCGCCTACTGCCACGAGGGCGAGAACTACTTGGCTCTGATGGAATATTACGCGCCGGAGGAGCACGGCATGGAGCCCTTCACCCGGACCTGACAAAAAAAGAGGCTGTTGCACAACTCCTTCCGTCATCGCTGACGCGATGACACCTCCCTCAATGAGGGAGGCTTTCACAGCTCACCGTTACGCCAAGGCTCCCTCCGAGAGGGAGCTGGCACGGCGAAGCCGTGACTGAGGGAGTTCTGTGCAACAGCCTCTTTTTCGTATTCAGAAATTACAGCATCTCGTGGACGGTCTTGCAGATGGTGGCTGCATCGAGACCGTACAGCTTCAGCAGATCCCACGCGGGGCCGGAGCAGCCGAACTTGTCCTGCACGCCGATGCGGCGGACGGGGGTGGGCTGCTTCTCGCTGAGCAGGGCGCAGACGGCCTCGCCCAGACCGCCGATGACGCTGTGCTCCTCGGCGGTGATGACCTTGCCGCATTCCTTGGCAGCCTTGAGGATGATCTCCTCGTCCAAGGGCTTGATGGTGTGGATGTTGATGACGCGGGCGTGGATACCCTCGGCGGCCAGCTGTTCGGCGGCCAGACGGGCTTCGTTGACCATCAGGCCGGTGGCGATGATGGCGATATCGTCGCCCTCGGTGAGCTGCTCGCCCTTGCCGATCTCAAAGTGGTAGTTGGCTTCGTCGTGGAAAACGGGAACCGCCAGACGGCCAAACCGCAGATAGACCGGGCCCTGCATCGCGTAAGCGGCGCGGACCGCAGCGCGGGCCTCCACGTCATCGGCGGGGCAGATGACGGTCATGCCGGGCAGACTGCGCATCAGCGCGAAGTCCTCGCAGCACTGGTGGGAAGCGCCGTCCTCGCCGACGGAGATGCCGCCGTGGGTCGCACCGATCTTGACGTTCAGGTGGGGGTAGGCGATGGAGTTGCGGATCTGCTCAAAGGCACGGCCCGCAGCAAACATGGCAAAGCTGGAAACGAAGGGGGTAAAGCCCATGGTGGACAGGCCGGCGGCCACGCCCATCATGTTGCCCTCGGCAATGCCGCAGTCAAAGTGGCGGTCCGGGTAAGCCTTGCGGAACATGCCGGTCTTGGTGGCGGCTGCAAGGTCTGCATCCAGTACCACGATGTCGTCGTGACCCTCGGCGGCCAGTTCCTTCAGCGTGTTGCCGTAGCTGTCACGGGTTGCGATCTTCTTCACATCTGCCATCTTACTTGTCCTCCTCTTCCAGCGCGGCGTAGGCTGCGTTCAGTTCCTTCATGGCGATCTCATATTCCTCGTCATTGGGGCCCTTGCCGTGCCAGTCAACAGCGTTCTCCATAAAGGAAACGCCCTTGCCCTTGAGGGTATCCATCACGATGCAGGTGGGCTTTTCGGTCTCTGCGTGGAAGGCCTTGATGGCGGCTTCGATCTGGTCGTAGTCGTGGCCGTTGATGGTGATGACGTTGAAGTTGAACGCCTTCAGCTTTTCCTCCAGCGGTGCGCTGTTCATGACCGTCTCGGTGGTGCCGTCGATCTGCAGATGGTTGCGGTCAAGGAAGACGCAGAGGTTCGACAGGCCGTAGTGGGCGGCGAACATGAAAGCCTCCCAGCACTCGCCCTCTTCCACCTCGCCGTCGCCGACGATGGCGTAAACGCTCAGGCCCTTGCCCGCGTGCTTGGCGCCCAGCGCCATACCGGCGGCGGCGCTGATGCCCTGACCCAGACTGCCGGTGGACATATCCACGCCCGGCACGCTGTTCATGTTGGGGTGGCCCTGCAGATAGCTGCCGATCTTGCGCAGGGTCTTGAGGTCCTCCACCGGGAAGAAGCCGCGCTCAGCCAGCGCTGCGTACAGGCCGGGGGCTGCGTGGCCCTTGGAGAGCACCAGACGGTCCCGATCCGGAGCCTTCGGAGCCTTCGGATCGACGTTCATCTCCACGAAATAGAGGTAGGACAGCACTTCCGCGATATCCAGACTGCCGCCCGGATGGCCGCACTTGGCGCTGTGAGTGCCCTCGATCACGCCCATGCGGATGTGACAGGCGTGCTTTGCTAGGGTGAGTTTTTCTGCATTTGTCATGATGGTCCTCCCGTATGAACCTCAGCGTTTGCATCGGAGTGTGTGCGCAGGGAGGCCGTTGCGCCTCGATGCGCTATTTTTCAATTCTATATTATCTATTCTGTGCAAAAACGTCAAGCTTCTTTCGTGAAAATGTACATCACTTGGCAAAACCGCTCTCAAATTCGCTGGTTTTTGTGGAAATTGCAGCCCATTCCTTCCCCTTGACATCCCCCTTACCATCTGCTATAATTTTCACAATTCCGGCAGGAAGCCGGGCTGAGGGGCTGAAACCCATTTTTCCATCGCTTTTTTGAAACAGACACCATGAAGGGGTCTGCCTTTGGCGTACCATGCCAAGGGCGGGCCTCTTTTTTGTTGTGTTCTGTCACCAGAAGGAGGAACCATTGATGAAAACCAAACCCAACTCTCCCGCACGGAACATCGTGCTGGCCGCGCTGTTTCTGGCGCTGGCCTTTGTCCTGCCCATGATCACCGGCCATGTGCCCCAGATCGGCAACATGCTCTGCCCCATGCACTTCCCGGTGCTGCTGGCGGGCTTTGTGCTGGGCGGGCCGTGGGGCCTTGTCCTCGGCTTTATCGCGCCGCTGCTCCGCTCGGTGCTGTTCGGGATGCCCCCTCTGTACCCCATCGCCATCTCCATGGCCTTTGAGCTGGCCACCTACGGCGCCGTCAGCGGCTGGATGTACAAAAAGGTCCGGCACACTCTGCCCATGATGTATGCCGCCCTCGCCACCGCCATGGTGGCAGGCCGCCTTGTCTGGGGCGCAGTGCGGTTCGTGCTGGCGGGCCTGTCCGGCTCAGCCTTCCCCTTCTCGGCCTTCCTGTCCGGTGCGCTGCTCACCGCCGTGCCCGGCATCATCGCCCAGCTCATCCTCATCCCGCTCATCCTGACTGCTTTGCAGAAGGCAAAGTTCATGGACTGAGCCGTTTTCCCCGAAATAAAAAAGGGGCCGCCGCAAGTTTTCCCTTGCAGCGGCCCCTTTTTTCTATCATCAAAGCGATTTGCTTTTTATTTGCTCAGAAAAATCCGTTCCACTTTCCCACAGGAACTGGGATTTTTTCATTAGCCAGCGTAGAAATCGATACCAGCGTTGACAGAGCAAACCTCACCGACGATCTTCGCGATCTTCTTCAGAATCTTCATAATTTTTATCTCCTTCCCTCTTGGGATGGCCATATTATGCCATTCATTTATGAATAAGAAGCAAACAGATTATGAATATTTCGTGAATTCAACGTTACATTTTTGACGTTCTCGCGTCGATTGTTCAGCTCGCACAAAAGGTTTTTCCTCGTCAGCAAAGTTCTTGTATACATGAACAAGTACATGGGCATTCCATTATTCTGAGGACGAATTGCCTTCCTGTCCGGTCTTTTTCGCAAAAAGGGCTCCCGCAAAATCGCCTTTTGCGGGAGCCCCAATGGTTCAATCTTCGGTTTACTTTTTACCACCCAAGAACTCCGGCAGGGGCTTGCCCTCCTTGAGCCACTGGTGATACTCGGCGGTGGCGGCGAACTCAACGTCGCCGGCGGAGTTCAGGGCCGTTTCCACAGAGTCCTGCACCACGCCGATGATGAAGCCGACGCCAACGACCTGCATTGCGATATCATTGGAGATACCGAACAGGGAACAGGCCATGGGGATCAGCAGCAGGGAGCCGCCCGCCACACCGGAAGCACCGCATGCGCCCAGCGCCGACATGACCGACAGCAGGATGGCGGCGGGCAGGGAGACCTGCAAGCCCAGCGTGTTGGCTGCGGCCAGCGTCATGATGGTGATGGTGATGGCCGCGCCGTCCATATTGATGGTCGCGCCCAGCGGGATGGAGACGGAGTACATATCCTTATCCAGCCCCAGCTTTTCGCACAGGGTCATATTCACGGGGATATTCGCCGCCGAGCTGCGGGTGAAGAAGGCGGTCAGGCCGGACTCCTTCAGGCAGCGGAACACCAGCGGATAGGGGTTGCAGTGCAGATAGATGAAGATGATCAGCGGGGAGACGATCAGCGCCATGAACAGCATGGTACCGACAAGCAGTGCCAGCAGTCTGCCGTACTGGGTGAAGATGGACAGGCCGTTGCTGACCACATTGGTATAGACCAGACCCATGATACCGAAGGGCGCCAGATTGATGATCCAGCGTACGATCTGGGACACCGCGTCCGCCGTGTTGGCAAGGAAGACCTTGGTGCTCTCCGCACCGTACTTCTTCATAGCCAGACCGAACAGGCACGCCCAGAACAGGATGCCGATGTAGTTGCCGTTGAGCAGCGCGCTCACGGGGTTGGCCACAAAGTTGGTCAGCAGGGTGTTCAGCACCTCACCGAGGCCCTGCGGCACCACTTCCGACTCCGCAGCCTCTGCCAGAACGATGGTCTGGGGGAACAGAAAGCTCGTAATGACCGAAATAGCCGCCGCCAAGAAAGTGGTGAGCATATACAGCCAGACGACCGTGCCGAACCGGCGGTCCAGCTTGGAGGTGCCCTGCGCCAATGCGCTGGCCACGATGACGAAGACCAGAACCGGCGCAATGCCTTTCAGGGCACCCACGAACAGGTTGCCGAATTCTTCCAGCCAGCCCGCACCGGGGACCAGAACCGCCAGCACTGCGCCGACGATGAGGCCCACCAAGATCCGCAGGATCAGGCTGGTGGCATTGTACTTTGCCACGATTGCCTTCAGCGTTTTCATATCAAAACACTCCTCTACCTAAGTTGTACGTCCATTGCGTACACATTTTCCTATCCCTCTACACGGAACATGTAGATTATAGCCCTTATCCTTCAAAAAGTCAAAGACTTTAGCCGATTTTTTTGCTTTTCATCTAACAATGGGGAAGCACGAAGATGTTTCACTGTCCGCAAATAAAATACAATTTGTAAAAAAGAACTGTGGTATGTCAAGAAAAAAGGCCCTGCCCGAAAATCGGGCGGTGCGCCATGCGGCGCAAACGCTTTTCCGATTTTTCGGCAGGGCCGATTTATAGTAGGCCAGATCAGGCCAGATAGTTCACTTTACCGGGCACGAATCCCTCAATGCCCATACCGGGGGCATCGGAGACGGTGATGTTCTTTTCGTTGAAAACGGCACCGCCGAGGATGTGGTCCTCGCTGCACAGCACCGGGCCGTCGAGGTCGATCTTGGTGATGATCTTCTTGGCGCACGCCAGCTCCACGGCGGCGTTGACCGAGACCTTCGCTTCCAGCATACAGCCGATCATGCACTGGACGCCGTAGACCTCCGCCGCCGCCGCGATGCGCAGGGCGTTGGTGATGCCGCCGCACTTCATCAGCTTGATGTTCACGAGGTCGGCCGCGCCGGTCTGCATGATCTTGAGGGCATCCGCCGGGCTGAACACGCTCTCGTCCGCCAGAACGGGGACGTCGGCGTGGCGGGTGACGTACTGCATCCCCTCAAGGTCGGCAGCGGGGACGGGCTGTTCCACGAACTCGATGTCCAGCCCCTTATCCTGCATCTGGTTCAGGATACGGACGGCCTGTTTCGCGTTCCACGCCTGATTGGCGTCGATGCGGATGCAGACATCCTTTCCCACGGCCTCGCGGACGGCGGCCAGCCGGGCCACATCCAGCTCCGGGTCGATGCCGACCTTGACCTTCAGACAGTCGTAGCCGCGGGCGATGGCAGTGCGGGCATCCCGCGCCATCTCCTCCGGCGGGTTCACACTGATGGTGATGTCGGTGACGATGTTCTTCCGGGCCCCGCCCAGCATCCGGTAGACGGGGGCGTTGTACTTCTGGCCCAGCAGGTCCCACAGGGCCATATCCACCGCCGCCTTGGCGCTGGTGTTGTGGACGAGGGCCTTCTGCACGGCGGCGGTCAGGTCCTCGAACTCGTCGAGGTCGCGGCCCAGAATCGCCGGGGCGATGTGGTCTTGGATGGCCCCGATGATGGCCCCGGCGGTGTCGCCGGTGATGACGCCGGTAGGAGGTGCTTCGCCGTAGCCCACAGCACCGGTATCGGTGTGGAGCTCCACGATGACATCTTCGACGCTGTTCACCGTGCGCAGCGCCGTCTTGAACGGCACCCGCAGCGGGGTGGAAATGCGGCCCAGCCGCACCTGCGTGATCTTCATAGTTCGCAGCCTCCTCTTATTCCAACGGCAGATTGGCCAGCTTGACCATTGCCTGTGCGATGATCTGGGCGTTCTGCACCAGACGATCCAGATCGATGAACTCATCCGGCTGGTGCTCCGTCACGGGGTCGCCCTCGAACAGGGGGCCGAAGGCCACCGTGTTGGGCAGCACTTTCGCATACGTACCGCCGCCGATGCACTTGGGCGGGGCGTGGTCTGCGGTGGCCGTGCGGTAGGTCTCCAGCAGAGCCTTCACCAGCGGGGCCGTCTCCGGGTAGTAGAGCTTTTCCTTGTGGACGGACTGTTCCAGCTTCCAACCCGCATTCTCAAACGCGGCCTTCACGGCGGGCTGGCAGTCCTCCACGGTCTTTGTGACGGGGTAGCGGTAGTTCAGCTTGACCCGGATGCTGCCGCTGTCGCCCTCGATCAGGCCGAGGTTGCAGCTCATGGGGCCGGAGAGGTCATCTTCCAGCCGCTTCCCCAACAGCTGTGCGCCGTAGGGATCCAAGCCGAATTTTTCGGCAAGGAAGCTCACCACCCGCCGGGTGCTGCCCGTCAGCGGGAGCCGGTTCAGGTAGAGCATCAGCAGCCCGATGGCGTTTTTGCCCTGTTCCGGGTGGCTGCCGTGGGCCGAAACGCCCTCGGCCTCCACCTTCCAGCCGTCCTCCGTCCGGGTGACGGTGATGTCCTCAGCTTCGGGCAGGGAAATGCACGCCGGGCCGGTCAGCTCCGCCTCCGCATGGGCGGGCACCACATTGCCCGCCACGCCGCCGCGCACCGACTTGATCTGCAGCTTGCCGTCCTGCCGGAGCGAGATGCCATACCACTCGTTCAGGATGCCCTTTTCGCCGTTGATCAGCGGGTACTCGCCGTCGGGCGTGAAGCCCAGCACCGGCAGCTCCCCGCCGTGCTCGCGGTAATAGAAGACGTCGCGGTCGTTCGTCTCCTCGTTCAGGCCGAAGAGGAGGCGCACCCGGCGGTCCAGCGGGATGCCGAGATCCCGGATGGCCTTCAGCGCAAAGAGGCTGGCCACCACCGGGCCCTTGTCGTCGATGGCGCCGCGGCCAAAGAGTTTGCTGCCCACGATCTCCGCGCCGTAGGGCGGGTGATGCCAGCCCTCACCTTCGGGCACCACGTCCAGATGGCCCAGCACCGCCACCATCTCGTCGCCGGAGCCGATCTCGCACCAGCCGATGTAGCGGTCAAGGTCGGTGGTCTCAAAGCCGAGTTCATGGCAGATGGTCAGCGCCTCGGTGAAACAGGCGTCCACGTCCGCGCCAAAGGGTTTGCCGGGCAGGGGAGAAGCCTCTACGCTGGGCTTGCGGATCAGCCGCTGCAATGCCGCGATCATCTCCGGCCGCAGGGCGGCAACGGCATCATCCAGCTCCTTGTTCCGTTTGCTCATCGTGCCGCTCCTTCCCGCGAAAGGCGCTGGTAAGCGATGCGGGGCGTACCGTCGGCCACATGGATGATGCCGCACTTCGTGAAGCCGTTCTTCTCCAAAATGTGCTGCATGATCTTGTTATCGGCGTGGGTGTCGGCCCGCAGACTCTCGCAGTGCTCCAAGCACCAGTTGATGATGTCCGATGCCACACCGGGGCGCTTGCCCGCCGAGGCCAAGCGGTGAATGGTGCCGTAAGGCAGGGTGTCGTTCAGCCACTGGCCGTCCTCGATCTTGGCATAGGTCGGGTCCGGGCCAAGGATGAAGGCGAACGCACCCTCCAGCGCGCCGTTGTGCAGATACACGAACAGGCGGTTGGTGTCGATGTCCTCCTCGATCAGCTCCTGCGGGGGGAAGTTCCGGCCCCATTGGGTCGGGTTGCCGCTGTCGGCCATGGTTTGCCGGGCGCGGGCATAAATTTGCATGATAGCGTCCAGATCAGAGCGTCTTGCTCCACGAAACATGTTCATCCACCCTCTCTTCGGATGCGCGAAAACCGACACATCCAGTCTATTGGTCTCATTTTATCACAATCCGCACCGAAATTCCAGTTTTTGCCGCACACAAAAACGGCCCTCTCCGCCCGAAAGCGGAAAGGGCCGCAAGCGTCAGCTTCACGCGCGGGTGCGGCTCGCGCGGGTATTGCGGTACTCGCGGGGGCTCTGGCCGTAGCGCTCATGGAACAGGCGGTAAAAATAGCTCGTATTTTCGTACCCTACCTGCGTGATGATCTGCTGGATATTCAAATCGCTGCGGCGCAGCAGCCGCGCCGCCGTCTCCATCCGGTGCTTCTGGAGCAGCTCCTTATAGGTCTTGCCGGTCTGGGCGCGGACGCACTCGCTGACATAGGCCAGCGAAACGCCGTAAGTACGTGCCACATTGGAGAGGCTTGCTTCGCGATAGTTCTGGGTGATCTCCTGTAAAGCCGCTTGGACCAGCGCTTCCCGGCTGACCGTTTCGCCGCGGGATTCCAGCGGAAAATTCTGCATCTGTTTCATAAGACTCCGATCCTCCGTATTCAGCCTTTCTGACTATAATACGGTCCAGTGCCCCGAAACATTGCAGGGGAAACTTAAATTTTTCGAGCAAAAATGAAATTTCACAATTGGGGCGGTACAGCGCCGCGCAAAAAAAGCCGCCCTCGGCTGGGAGGACAGCTTTTCCGGAAAAAGTGAGGAAAACACGAACTTTCCGGGGAAACTCAGAACATGGCTTCGTTTTGGTAGCGGCCGGTGCGGACGAACTCGACCCACTCGGCAAGGTTCACGGCGTGGTCGCCGATCCGCTCCAGATACTTGATGACCATGAGCAGGTCAAGGGCGGCATCCACCTTGGCGGGGTCGGCGGCGATCTCGGCGGCGAGGGTGCGCTTGATGGCGTTGAAGTCGTAGTCCACTTCATCGTCGGCGGCGATCACCTTCTGGGCGGCGGGCTCGTCCTCGCCGGTCAGGGCGTCGAGGGCGTCAAGGAGCATTTTGTGGGCCTTCTGGCCCATCCGAATGGCGTCGCTTACGGCAGGGTCGCCCGCCTTGCGGGAGGCCGCAAGGTGGGGGATGATCTCGGCGATGTCGGCGGCATGGTCGCCGATGCGCTCGATGTCGGTGACGATCTTCATCGCCGTCGAGATGCGGCGCAGGTCGCCCGCCACGGGCTGCTGGCGGAGCAGCAGGGTCATGCAGCGGTGCTCGATGTCCCGCTGCATCCCGTTGATGCGGCCGTCCCCCTTGACGACCGCCGCGGCCGCGTCGGCGTCGGCGGTGCAGAGCGCTTCCAGTGCGGCCTCCACGGCGTCGGCGGCGCACCCGCCCATCTCGGCCACGGCCGTTTTCAGCGCGGCGAGGTCTGCATCATATTGTGCGCGAATGGTCATGTGAAAACCTCCCTCTCAGCCGAACCGGCCGGAAATATAATCCTCTGTGCGTTTGTCCTGCGGCGTGCTGAAGATCTGCGCCGTGGGGCCCGCCTCCACCAGCTCACCCAGCAGGAAGAAGGCCGTTTTGTCGCTGATGCGGGCCGCTTGCTGCATATTGTGGGTGACGATGACGACGGTGTAGTTCTCTTTCAGCTCGCTCATCAGCTCTTCCACCTTCATGGTGGAGCCGGGGTCAAGAGCGCTGGTGGGTTCGTCCATCAGCAGCACTTCGGGCTGGACCGCCAGCGCACGGGCGATGCACAGCCGCTGCTGCTGGCCACCGGAAAGGCCCAGCGCACTCTTTTTCAGGCGATCCTTCACCTCGTTCCAGAGCGCCGCGCCCTTCAGCGAGCGCTCCACCAGCTCGTCCAGCTCGGCTTTGTTCCGCACGCCGTGGAGCTTGGGGCCGTAGGTGATATTGTCGTAGATGCTCATGGGGAAGGGGTTGGCCTTCTGGAACACCATGCCCACGCGGCGGCGCAGCTCGGTGGGCTGCATCTCGCGGGCAAAGATGTCCTGCCCGCGCAGCCGCACGTCACCCTCGATCCGCACGCCGGGCACGAGGTCGTTCATCCGGTTCAGCGTCTTGAGGAAGGTGGACTTGCCGCAGCCGGACGGGCCGATCAGCGCGGTGATCTCCCGCTCGCCGACAGCCATCGAAATATTTTTCAGAGCTTTGAAATCGCCGTACCATAGGTTTAAGTTTTGGGCGGTGATGATCGGAGCATTCTCCATAATAATCCTCTTATTGTTTTTGTTTCAGCTTATTCTTGGCCAGCCGGGCGGCAAGGTTGATGGCCAGCACCAGCACCAGCAGCACGGCACCGATGGCCCACGCGGAGTCGAAATCGCCGTCCTCAAAGGCCCGCAGATAGAGCAGGACGGAGAGGGTCGCGCCGTTGGAGGTGTAGGCTTTGGCCACGCTCTTGGCGATGACCTCGGCAGCACCGGCGGTGAAGAGCAGCGCGGCGCTCTCGCCCACGATACGGCCCACAGCCAAGATGCAGCCGGTCACGATGCCGTCGATGCTGCAGGGCAGCACGATGGTGCGGATGATGTGCCATTTGCCCGCGCCCAGTCCCAGTGCGCCTTCGCGGTAGCCCTGCGGCACCGTTTTCAGCGATTCCTGCGTGGTGCGGATGATGGTGGGCAGGTTCATGATGACCAGTGTCAGGCTGCCGGAGAGCAGACAGGTCTGGAAGCCCAGCGTCTGCGCGAAGACCAGCATACCCACCAAGCCGTAAATGATGCTGGGGATGCCCGCCAGCGTCTCGTTGGTGAACTCGATCACCGCGATCAGGCGGCGGTTGGAGGCGTATTCGGTCAGGTAGACCGCCGCCCCCACCCCCAGCGGCAGCACGATCAACAGGGTGAGCAGGATGACGTACAGGGTGTTCAGGATGGCGGGCAGGATGCCGTCGGTGCCCTTCAGCACGCTGGCGGTGGTGGTCAGGAACTTCCAGCTGATGTGGGGGATGCCCCGCACCAGAACCATCCCGATGATGCCCGCCACCAGCACCATCACGAGGATGGCGGCGGCCCAGACGGCGGCGGTGAAGAAGCGGTTCCATGCCCGGCGGGCCGGGGAGAGATCAGCGTGCATCGCGGTCGCCTCCCTTCAGGATCACGTTCAGCACCACATTGATGCCCATGATGAAGACGAACAGGACCAGCGCGATGCTGAACAGCGCCTGTTTCTGCAAGCCGCTGGCGTAGCTCATTTCCTTGGCAATGGCTGTGGTCAGGAAGGTGACGCTGCGGAACAGGCTGTCCGGCATATTGGGGCTGTTGCCCGCCACCATCATGACGGCCATGGCCTCGCCGATGGCGCGGCCGATGCCCAGCACGATACCGGCAGCGATGCCGCTTTTCGCGGCGGGGACGCTGATCTTGAACCACGTTTCGGTGTCGGTGGCCCCCAGCGCGAGGCTGCCCTGCTCATACTCCGGCGGCACGGCGTTCAGGGCCGTTACCGACACGGAGACGATGCTGGGCAGGATCATGATGGCCAGCACGACGATGGCGCTCAACAGGCACGCGCCCGACGCCTTGCCGAAGGCCTTGGCCACGGCGGGCACCAGCACCTGCATACCCAGCAGACCGAACACGACGCTGGGGATGCCGCTCAGCAGTTCAATGGCGGTGACCACCACGGTGCGCACGCGGGGCCCGGCTGCCTTTGAGAGGAAGACCGCCGTCAACAGTCCTACCGGCACACCGATGAGGGTGGCCCCCAGCGTGCCGTACACGCTGGAGAGGATGAAGGGCAGGATGCCGTACTTCGGGTCGGCGGCGGTGGAGGCCCACTCGGTGCCGAACAGGAAGCGGAACAGGCCGATCTTGCGGATGGCGGGCACGCCCGACGCGATCATGTACACCGAAATGAGGAGCACGCAGCCCACCGCCAGCATTCCGCACAGGAAGAACAGGAAGTTCATCACGGCCTCCAGCCACTCGGCGGGGGTGCGGGGCAGCTCGATCTTTTTCAGAAACGATTTGTTCTGTTTCATAGATTCAGGTCATCACTCATTCACAGGGACGGCACCGGCGGTACGGATGAGGTCGGCGGCGTCGGTGCTGGTGGCAAAGTCGAAGAAGGCCTGTGCCTGTTCGGACAGGGTGACGGACTTGTTGGTGACGAAGACGAAGGGGCGCTGGACCTCATAGCTGCCATCTTTGACGGTCTCTTCGCTGCACTCCACGCCGCCGACAGTGACCATCTTCACGGTGTCGCCCACGGCGGAGAGGGAAGCGTAGCCGATGGCGAGGGGGTTGGCCTCCACCGCGCTGATGACGGCGCCGGTGGCGGTCAGCTCCTGCGCATACTTGCAGGAATCCTTCACGTCCACGATGCTCTCGAAGCCGTCGCGGGTGCCGGAACCTGCCTCACGGCCGATCAGAACGATCTCGCCGTCGTCGCCGCCCACATCGGCCCAGTTGGTGATCTCGCCGGTGAACATCTGCTTGAGCTTGTCCACGGTCAGGTCCTCGACCTTGCTGGCCTTGTTCACGATGATGGCGATGCCGTCCAGTGCGATGACGGTGCCGTCCACATCGTTCTTCTCCTCGTCCTTCAGGGCACGGGAGGACAGGCCGATGTCCAGCGTCTTATCGGTGGCACCGGTGATGCCGGCGCCGGAACCGGTGGGGTCATAGCTGACGGTGACACCCGGCTCCACTTCCGCAAAGCCCTCGGTCAGGGCAGCGATGACGTTCTTCATGGAAGTGGAACCGCCGGTGGCCACATTGCCGGACAGGCTGCCGGAAGCTGTGGAAGCCGCCGCAGAAGAAGCGGTGGATGCCACGGAAGAGGCAGCAGCGGAAGAAGCGGAACCACCGCAGGCGGTCAGGGCAGCGGCAGCAGCGGCTGCACCACAAACAGCAAGGAACGAACGACGCGTGATCTTTTTCATGATGTTTTCCTCCAAAATAACACCGGAGCTTTTGCCCGGTCTCGATTTTCCTTTTTTGTGTTTTCCCTTGGAACGCCTTGATTATAGCGCCCCGCCACTCCGGCTGCGACCATGATGGGGCAAAATCGAAGTAAAATCTTTGTGCAGATCGGCAAAGAAAAAACGCCGGAGCTGTGCAAACCGCACAACTCCGGCGTCGAAATTTTCTGTTTTTACTGGGTGATAATAATGGTATTGGCTTCTTTCTTGTAGACCTTGCAGCTCAGATAAGTTTTATTGTCCTGCGGATTCGGGAAGAACAAGATCTGCACATAATCAAACGAGATATCCTTGCCCGTTCCGCACAGATGGCCCTTCTCATACTGGCCGCGATTCAGCGTGCGCTTTTCCATCGCATTCCAGCTCTTGTTTTTCTTCAGGAACGCCATCGTCTCCGAATCGATCGTCAAATCTTTCGAGCCATTCACCCGCAGCTTAAAGCTGCCATTGGCCGGGTCGATGGGAATGCCCGCAGCGCTGCCATTATTGATAAGCACTTCCGGAACCAAATAGAACGTACCGTCCGAAGCATACCCATAGGACAGCGAACGAACCGTCATTTTGATCTCTCTCAGTTCGGCAGTATCATTCAACCCATTTGCATTTGCAACCAGATCCCCACTGCCACAAGCCGTCAGCCCCGCCGCCGAAACAGCCAGCGCCGCGGCCGCAGCACTCTTCAGAAATACACGACGGGAAAATTTCAGTTCCATAAAATCGCTCTCCTAGGTTTTGGTTCTATTATTTCCGGGCAGAGGTAACGCTTCCGTCTGCATTCCGGTTCATCACAAAGGTGGAAGTATTGCCTTTCAGCTTGAAGGTGAACTCCAAGCTGCTCCAGTTTTTGTTGACATCATGGGCTTCGCCCTCGGCATAGACGGGCTGGAAACAGATATAACCCGCCTCTGCCTTATTCAGATCCTTGCCCGGCCCATAGGTCTTGGTGCCGTTTGCATCGAACAGCGGGGTGTACTTGCCCAAACCGCTCACATTTGCTGCCGCTTTCGGGTCCAGAACGACCTTTGCCTTGTGGCCGTCGATCGTTGCGCTGGTGATGTCGCTTGCCTTGAAGGTGACCGTCTCATTGGTCAGATTCTTGACTTGGAATTCGACAGCCAGCAGCACCAGCTCTTCCCCATTCGACCACGACTGGTACTGATTGCTCAGGGCATACATAAAAGAGCCTGCGCTGTCTGCCGCATGGCCCTTCTGGTCACCGTACTGCTGGAAGAACGAGCCGAGCGCATTATCGACCGCATCGCAGCCGCTCAGTGCACCCGCTGCACCCACAGCCAGCGCCATCGCGCCGGTGATCTTCAAGAACGAACGCCGAGTCATCATTTCCATTGTTTTTTCCTCCTGTTGATCTGTGCCCCAGCGGGCACTCCGCAAATGATTTCTCTGTCAAGAATACCCATATTCTTTCGTTCTGTCAAGCCTCTTTTTTTCAGCAAAAACCGCCCGTCCGTACACAGCGTACAGGCGGGCGGCGGGGGATTTGGGATTTCGGGGTCAGAACTGCGCCATAGACCCATCGGGGCGGTAGAAGGTGACGTACTTTCTCCACTGGGGTTCTCCCATGGTGCGGCGGTAGCAGTCCACGAGACCCTGCACGGTGGTTTCGGCATCCGGAGTGCGGGAGCCGCAGGGCAGCACCAGCACCCGGAACCATGCGTCGAAGAGGTGTTCGGTCCAGCCGACGTCCTGTGCGCCGCAGCGGGCGTAGAAGCCCAAGCGGCGGACGGCCATGGCTTCGTCCTCAGCCTTTTCGGGACACTCAGCCTCAATGAGGATGGCAGACGCGCCGTTTTCGTGGCTGGGCAGCTCGGCCAGCAGGGCCGCGCCGAGCCCTGCCGCCCGGTATTGGGGCAGAACGGCGAAATAGTCCAACTGGCTCATGGCACAGCCCACGGGCTGCACCATCAGCAGATACGCCGCCAGCGCCTCGCCGTCAAAAACGCCCCATGTGTGGGCAGTCCCGGCGGCTTCGCTCGTCAGGATCATGCTCAGCGGCTTCCGCTCGCTCTGGGGGAAATCCCGGCACATCTCGTGGAGGTACACGCGGGTCAGTTCGTCAGCGGTCAGCAGCCGCCATGTCAGGGTCACGGGGTTCATAGGATGCGGATTCCTTTCTGGATGACAGCCTTGATGTTGAGCGCTTCGTCAGCCAGAATCACGTTGCCGTACCGTCCGGCGCTCAGGCTGCCGTAGTCGTTGTCGATGCCAATGCTCTTGGCGGGGTTTTCGCTGGCGGCGCGGACAGCGCTTTCCAGCGGGACGCCCATTTCCAGCACGGCGCGCTTCATGCAGTCGTACAGGCAGGTGGCGCTTCCGGCGATGGTGCCGGGCTGTTCGGTCAGGGTGGCACGGGGGCCGCAGACGGTGACCGCCTGTCCGCCCAAGCTGTACTGGCCGTCGGGCAGACCGCAGGCCATCATGCTGTCGGCGATCAGGATCACGTGGTCATCGCCGAAGGTGTTGAAGGTGAAGCGGACCATGGCCGGGTGGATGTGGACGTGATCGGTGATAAGCTCCACTTCCGCGCCCCGCTCCAGCGCCGCAATGATGGGGCCGGGCTCCCGGTGGGTGATGCCGGGCATGGCGTTGTACAGGTGGGTCATGTGGGTGGCACCGGCGTCAAAGGCCGCGAGGGCGGTATCGTAGCTGGTGCAGGTGTGGGCGATGGAGATGCGCACTTCCTCGTGGCACTCCTTGATGAAGTCCAGCGCGCCCGGCTCCTCCGGGGCAACATCCACCAGCTTGATCAGGCCGCCCGACCGCTCCTGCAAGCGACGGAACATCCCCACATCGGCGGGGTGGAGGTACTCCGGGTTCTGGGCGCCCACCTTCTTCGGGCTGATGAAGGGGCCTTCCATGTTGATGCCCACAAGGTCCGCGCCCTTGCCGTTTTTGTGGGCGGCGGCGGCATCCATGACGTTGTTCAGGATCTCTTCCGAGAAGGTCATGGTCGCGGGGCAGATGGCCAGCACGCCTTTGCTGGCCTCGAAGTCAGCGAGGGTCTGGATGGCTTCTTCGCTGCCGTCGCAGAAGTCCTTGCCCATAGCCCCGTGGAAGTGGATATCCACCAGACCCGGCAGGGCATAGGCCCCGGCCGCGTCCACGACCTCCTCGCCCTCTTCGGGCTGGGCGAATGGCACGATGCGGCCATCGCGGATGAAGAGGTTCCCCTCCTCAAAGGTGTGGCGGGGGGTATAGATTTTTGCGTTCTTGATGATCATATGCTCGTTCCTCTAAGAAACAACTCCCTCAGTCACGGCTTTGCCGTGCCAGCTCCCTCGGTGAGGGAGCCTTGACGCAGCGGGCAGCTGTGAAGCCTCCCTCCGGGAGGGAGGTGGCGCGACAGCGCCGGAAGGAGTTTCATTACAACAGGCTCAGTGCCTCTTCATCGGCGACCAGAATGCAGTCGGGGTGCATCTGGAGGATGGAACCCGGGCACTCCGGGGTGACGGGGCCGGACACAACGGCCTTGACGGCCTTGGCCTTGGCCAGACCGTTGGCCACCACCAGCACCTTGCGGGCCTGCATGATGGTCTTGATGCCCATGGTGTAGGCCTGCTTGGGCACCAGATCCTCGTTGCCGTCAAAGAAGCGCTTGTTGGCCTCGATGGTGGCAGGGGTCAGATTCACGCAGTGGGTCTCCAGCTCAAAGGCCTCGCCCGGCTCGTTGAAGCCGATGTGGCCGTTGGGGCCAAGGCCCAGCAGCTGCAGGTCGATGCCGCCGACGCTGTGGATGATCTCGTTGTACTTGGCGCAGGCGTCTGCCGCGTCGGGGTTGGTGCCGTCGGGCAGGTGGATCGCTTCGGGGCGGATGTTCACATGGTCGAACAGGTTCTTGTGCATAAAGCTCCAGTAGCTTTCCGGGTGCTCCTTGGGCAGCCCGCGGTACTCGTCGAGGTTGACGGTGGTGACTTCGGAGAAGTCGATGTCGCCCTTGTTGTACCACTCCACCAGCTGTGCATACGCGCCCACCGGGGTGCCGCCGGTGGCCAGACCCAGCACGCAGTTCGGCTTCATAATGACCTGCGCGGAGATGATGTTGGCAGCCTTGCGGGACATGTCCTTATAATCCTTTGCACGAATGATCTTCATAATCGGAACCTCCTGATTTTTTTCATTGACCCTAGTATAACACGCTTTCGGTTTCCAGAAAACGCTTTTGTGTGAACAAAAAAGAGGGCCGCCGAGGATGGGCGTAAACGCCCGCCCTCAGCGGCCCATGGGAACAGATGCGGAATCAACCAGACTTCCGCAGATTGCAATTCAGAAATGCACTTACAGCATCTTCTTCAGCTCGTCGTACACGAACTGGACCTTGGTGCCGATGATGACCTGACAGGTGTTCTTGTCGGGGCGGATGACGCCGGCAGCGCCAGCAGCCTTGACAGCCTTTTCATCGACCTGCGTGTAGTCCTTGATGGTGAAGCGCAGACGGGTAGCGCAGTAGTCCACGCTGGAGACGTTTGCCTTGCCGCCGATGGCCTTCAGCACACCAGAAGCAACTTCGGTGTAGTTGTTGTTGGCCAGCGTCACCTTCTTCTCGGCCTCTTCGGCGTCCTCGTCCTCACGGCCGGGGGTCTTCAGGTCGAACTTGGTGATGGCGAAGTAGAACACAGCGTAGAACACGAGGAAAGCAGCGATGCCCAGAGGAATGATCATCCAAGTCTTAGCAGCTGCGGGCAGGGAAGCAGAGAACACGAGGTCGGTAGCACCGGCAGAGAAGCAGAAGCCAGCACGGAAGCCGGAGTAGTAAGTGATGACGGTGAAGATGCCGTACAGAGCAGAGTAGACAATGTACAGCGGGAAGCACAGGAACATGAAGCCGAACTCGAACGGCTCGGTGACGCCGCAGACGAAAGCGCAGATGGCAGCGGACAGGACCAGACCGATGGCAGCCTTCTTGTTCTTAGCGGTGCGGACCATGGCCAGCGCAGCACCGGCGACACCGAACATCATGCAGGGGAAGAAGCCGGACATGTACATGCCGAGGCTCCAGCCCACATCCGCAGAGGTCTCGCCAGCCCAGAAGTGGGACAGGTCGCCCAGACCGATGGTGTCGAACCAGAACACGTTGTTCAGAGCGTGATGCAGACCGGTGGGGATCAGCAGACGGTTCAGGAACGCGTAGATACCAGCGCCGATGCCGCCCATGCTTTCGATGGCCTCGCCCAGAGCGACCAGTGCACCGAAGATCAGAGGCCAGACGAACAGCAGGACAACGGAAACCACGATGGAGATCAGGCCGGTGGCAATTGCGACGAAGCGCTTGCCGGAGAAGAATGCCAGCCAGTCAGGCATCTGGGTGTTCTTGAACTTGTTGTAGCAGGTCGCGCCCACCACAGCGGCCAGAATGCCGATGAACGAGTTGCCAGCGACCTTCTGGAAAGCGATGTAGGTAGCAGTGCCCTCTTCGAGGGTGCGGACTGCACCGACGACGGCGGGGTTCAGCAGCTGCTGCATCATCAGGAAGCTGACGAGGCCAGCCAGACCAGCGGTACCGTCGTGGTCATCCGCCAGACCGACTGCTGCACCGATTGCAAACAGCCATGCCATGTTGTCGATCAGAGCGCCGCCTGCCTTGACCAGCAGGAAGCCAACGGTATAAGCTGCGCCGGAAGTTGCTGCACCGGGCACACCCATGACGCCCGGAGCAAAGGCATAGCCAAGACCCATCAGGATGCCGCAGATCGGCAGGACCGCGACGGGAAGCATCAGTGCCTTGCCCAGTTTCTGGAGATACTTCATCATAAGACACATTCCTCCTTAAAGAATGTTGTTGTTATGGCGGCCTCTGGTTGCAGACCGTCCATAATTGCGTAACAATATCTTAACACATGTTAAGAAAAAAGGGAAGAGGGTTCCCGCCCTTTTCTCCACAATTGATACAAAAATCCTTGATTTTGCATTTTTTAGTCAAAAGTTTTTGGGGTTTTTGATGGGATACAAGTTTTCGCCCTGAAAAGAATTTTCTTATTTGTGAATTTTCTATGTTCTGCCGCCTCTGCCGCGCACTTCTTGCGCCGTGGCGGCGTCTATGTTACTATATAGGTATTCCCGAACCGTGTACAACATCCCGAAGGAGGTTTTATCAATGGAATGGACTGATATCCGCCTGACCGTGGCCAAGGCCGATGCCGACAACGCCGAAGCCGTCGCCACCATGATTGCCGAAGGCGGCATCTATATCGAAGACTACAGCGACATCGAACAGCAGGTGGCCGAGATCGCGCATGTGGACCTCATCGAGCAGGAACTGCTGGACAAGCCCCGCGATCAGGTCATCATCCACCTGTATCTGGAGCCGGGCGCTTCCCCCGTGGAGACGCTGGCCCTCATCGCGGCCCGGATGGAGGCGGCGGGCATCGCCTACACCGTCGAGACCGAAGGTGTGGAACAGGAGGACTGGCAGAACGGCTGGCGCAAGTATTATCACCCGATGGAGATCGGCCAGCGCCTTGCCGTGGTGCCCTCTTGGCAGGAGTACGACACCGACCGCGTCAAGCTCATCCTCGACCCCGGCCTCGCCTTTGGCACCGGCGGCCACGAGACCACCAGCCTCTGCTTGGAGGCGCTGGACGAGCGGGTCAAGGGCGGCGAACGGGTGCTGGACATCGGCACCGGCTCCGGCATCCTTGCCATCGCAGCGCTCAAGCTGGGCGCTGCCTCCGCCGAGGGCGTGGACATCGACCCCGTGGCCGTCCGCACCGCCGGGGAGAACGCCGCCCTGAACGGCACAGCCGACAAGCTGACCGTCCTTGTGGGCGATCTGTCCGACAAGGCCAGCGGCACCTACGACATCATCACCGCCAACATCGTTGCCAACGCCATCCTGTCGCTGGCCCCCGCCGTGCCCGGCCTGATGGCCGAGGATGCCGTCTTCATCGCCAGCGGCATCATCGACAGCCGGAAGGATGAGGTCATCGCCGGGCTGGAAAAAGCCGGACTTACTGTACAGGAAGTTAAGGAAAAGCGCGGCTGGGAGTGCATTGTCTGCAAAAAATGCAAGTAAGGCCAGAGCGCCCTCTCAGTCTCGCTGACGCTCGCCAGCTCCCCCGGAGGGGGAGCTTCAGTTGAAAAGGATTAGAAAATGCCGCACCGTTATTTTACCACCGAGATCGCCGACGGCACCGCAACGCTGCGGGGTGCCGACGCCCATCATCTCGCCCGCGTGATGCGGGGCAAGCTGGGCGATACCGTCATCCTCTGCGACGGCAACGCCGTGGAGTACACCGCCACCATCACCGGCTTCGGCCCGGAGACGGTGGAGTTCAGCGTGGAGCCGGGCTACCCCAGCGCCGCCGAACCCAGCGTAGAAGTCACCCTTTTTGTGGGCTATCCCAAGCAAGACAAGCTGGAGCAGGTCATCCGCCACGGCGTCGAGCTGGGCTGCGCCCATTTTGTCCCCTTCTTCAGCCGCTACTGCGTGGCAGCCCCCAAGAAAGAGGAGCAGAAAAACGAGCGCTACAACCGCATCGCCTTTGAAGCCGCCAAGCAGTGCGGCCGGGGCGTTTTGCCGGATGTGGCCCTCCCGCTGCCCAACTTCGGCGCGCTCTGCCGCAGTCTGGAAGGGTACGACCTCGTGCTCTTCTGCTACGAGTGCGGCGGTGCTCCCCTCCGGGAGCTGCTGGCAGACCCCCAGCCCGCCGACGGCCAGAAGCGGAAGATCGCCGTCATCACCGGCGCAGAGGGCGGTTTTGCCGCCGAAGAGGCCGAGATGGCTGCCAAAGCCGGTGCCAAGACCGTCGGCCTCGGCCCCCGCATTCTCCGCTGTGAGACGGCCCCGCTGGCCGTCCTCTCCGCCGTCATGACCCTGACGGGGAATCTGGAATAACGCTCTTTCAAACAAAAAGGGGCTGTTGCACTTTCGGCTAAAACGATGTGCAGCAGCCCTTTTTTATGCTTCAGTAGTACGTAATACTACAGTTTATACTTTCTGTCAATCCCGGCTGTCTGCTTCCAGCAGTGCGCGCTTCACGCCGATGAGGCTCTGGGGGCTCATGGAGAAGCTGCGGAGGCCGAGTTTCAGGTACTGGATCGTATTGGCCGGGTTGCCGACGGCCATGCCGCAGATGGTCACGGGGATCTGCCCCCCGTCGGCGGCTTCCATGACCATGGCGATGAGCTTTTTCATCGCATGGCTGGCGGGGCGGTAGTAGCGCTCCGCAATGGAGAGGTCCCGGTCAACAGCGTGGGTGTACTGGGTCAGGTCGTTGGTCTCGATGACGAAGAAATCGCACCCGCGAGCCACGAATTCTTCCGCCGTCAGGCAGGCTGAGGGCACGCTGAACATGACGCCGAAGGGGGTCTTCTCGTTGAACCGCTCGCCCCGCTCCCGCAATTGCTGGCGGCAGTGCTCCACCCGCTTCATGGCTTCGTCCCAATCTTCAAGGTTGGTTACCATCGGGAACATGACCCGCAGCGGGCCGTCCGCCGCCGCGCGGAGCAGCGCACAGATCTGGGTCTCGAACTGGTGGGGGCGGCGCAGACTGTTGCGGATGCCGCGCAGCCCCAGCTTGGAGGATTCCGGCCCTTGATGCGCATCGGCCATGGTGCGGTCTGCGCCAAAGTCGAAGGTGCGGACCGTGACGACGCCGCCCTTTGCCGCAGCAAGGCAGGAGTGATAGAACACATACTGCTCCTGCTCGTCCACCGGGCGGCCCGGCAGCATCATGTAGCCGCTGCGCAGCAGACCCACGCCGCTGGCACCGGTTTGGAGGGCCGTTTCGATGTCCTCCTGCCCGAAGCAGTTGGCCAGCAGCTCAAAGGCCTCGCCGTCCTTGGTGCGGTTCGGCAGGGCGCAGATGCGGTTCATCTCCTCGTTTTCCCACTGTTTTTCGCAGATGTGGGCCATGGCCTGTTGGCGGGTGACGGCATCCGGGTCAAGGATGCACTCGCCGTTGTCGGCGTCGAGGACGACGATGCGGCCGTCGCAGTCGTCCAGAAAATCGCTGCCCACCTGCACGATGCAGGGGATGTGCATGGCCCGCGCGATGATGGCGGCGTGGCTCTGCTTGTTGCCCTCGGACGTGATGATGCCCAAGATCATCCCCGCCGGGACGCTGAACAGGTCGCTGGGCATCAGCATCTCCGCCGCGAGGATCACCGGATGATCCAGCGCCAGCCAGACGCGGGGCCGGTTGGCAAGGATATTCACCACCCGGCTGGCCGCGTCGAGGATATCCACACTGCGCAGCTGCATATAGGCGTTGTCCTCCATGTGGGCCAGCTGGTCGGCATAGCGGTGGCCCACGCGGTCCATCGCTTCGGCGGCACCAATGCCCGCCTTGATCTGGAAGCGGACCTCATTCATGAAGCCCTCGTCCTCCAGCATCATGCTCTGGAACAGAAAGATGGCCTGTTCGGTAGGGCCGCTGCGCTCCGCCATGGAGTCCAGTTCGGTCTGGGCCGTTTTCACGGCGTTGTCCAGCAGCCGCTGCTCCCGCTCCGGGCTGAAGGGGCCGGGGCGGAAGCTCTCCGTCCGGCGCTCCACCCGGCTCACCTGCCCCAGCACGAGGCCGGGGGAAGCGGAATGTCCCTGATAGACTTTCATGGTTCCACTCCCTCCTCCATCGGCGCGGTCAGGGTGCGGTAGACCAGCGCCTGTAAGAATGTATTGGGCAGCAGCGCCGCCCACGCGGCCTGTGCCGCATTGCCGCTGCCGTCAAACAGGGGCGCAAAACTCTCGATGCGGCTGCGGTCGCATTGTTCCAGAAAGGCTCTGCCAAGCTGCTCCACCGTGTAGTAATGGGCGGGGTCCACCCCCACGTCCTCGGCGGCAGCTTCCAGCGGAGCGGTCTCGGCATCTTTCATGTTGGCAAGCCGGAGGGCGAGGTCCGCCGTCAGAGTGACCGGGTACTTCGCCTTGACGGCCTTCTGCACCGCGTCGAAGCGTTTCCGGAACGCAGCTGCGTCCGCGTCGGAGGCGCCGCTCTTCGCGATGGCGTAGGCACAGCCCCGCAGCCGCCCGAAGGCCCGAAGGGTGTCGTAATAGCCCAGCTCGATGTTTCGCTTGGCGGTGTCGGGGTCAAAGTGGAGGATATCGCCCAGCTCCCAGTAGCTGCGCACCATGGTGGTGGGCAGACCGGTGCGGTTGGGCAGGGTGATGCCCACTCCCTCCAAATCCACACAGACCAGCTCCTCCGCGCCCATTTTTTGTGCCAGCGCGGTGGGCATGTTGTCCCGGTAGCCGCCGTCGAGGAACTGCACCCCATCGATCTGCTTGGCCCGCAGCGCAGGAAAACAGGCCGCCGAGGCCAGCAGGTAGTCCTTCACTTTCCCTTCCGGGATCTCTTCCAGCGGCAGCTCGCGGGGTTTCAGGCCCCGCTTTTCCACGGTGACGAGGCCGAACCGGATGGGCGACGCGCGGAGGGCGTCTTCGTCCAACACCCGCTCCACGATCTCTTCCAGCGGGGTGACGTCCATGCCGCCCTCCCGCACGATGTCCCGCAGGAATTGATGCAGCTCCGTCAGATTCGTTTCTTCCGGCAGCTCCATCACGTCCTGACTGCGGATGCTCGTCCACATATCCCGCGCCGTCTCGTACAGGTCCAGCGCGAACATTGCGCCGTTCAGGCTGCCGACGCTGGTGCCGGTGATGATCTGCGGGTGCCAGCCCAGTTCTGTCAATGCCCGCCAGACGCCCACCTGATAGCTGCCGCGGGCTCCGCCGCCGGCCAGCACCAGCGCCTTTTTGGGGGTCTCGTTCTGCGCCATCCCAACCGCCTCCTTTGTGCTCCGAATCAAATCTGCACAAAGTATAACATATTTTCGGGAAAATTTCTCTCTGTTTTTGGAACAAAAAGCGTGGTATAATTTAGTAAAATCTGACTGTGAGGATGGCAATATGAACTGCAAGCAATGGATCTTTGATATGGACGGCACCCTGACCGACAGCATGACCGCCGTGTGGGAGAACGCCCCGCTGGCGCTGCTGCGTCGGTATGGCCGCGAGCCGAAGGCCGACCTGCGCACCACCCTGCTGAGCATGGGGATGGCCGACGGCGCGCAGTACCTCATCCGGGAGTATGCGCTGCCCCTAAAGCCGGAGGATTACTTCGGCGTGATGCGGTCGGTCATTGCGGAGCTGTACGAGAGCGTAGAGCTCAAGCCCGGCGTGCGGGAGCTGCTGGCCCGGCTCAAAGCCGAAGGAGCCCGGATGTGCATCTGCTCAAACACATGGAGCGACCAGTGCAAGGTCGTGCTCACCCGGCTGGGGCTGGACGATCATTTTGAGTTCTACATCGAGGCGCAGGGCCCGCTCCACAAGAGCCGCCCGGACGTCTTCTTCGAGGCGCTCCACCGCCTTGGCGGCACCGACCCCCGTACCTGCGCCGTCTGCGAGGATTCCCTCTACGCCGCCCGCACCGCCCACGATGCGGGCTTCTACGTCATCGGCATCGCCGACGCCGCCAGCGCCGCCGACGAGCCCGCCCTCCGCCAAGTCAGCGACCAGTTCCTGCAGGAGTGGGGGGAGCTGAAATTATAAAGCCCTGCGCTACCATCCGTGTCCTTGCCTTTGCCTTATGGTACGCTGTGCCAAACAAAGGCGCAGCATTCCCTCTGCCGGGCTCGCCCTCTCAGGCGCTTCGCGCCAGCTCTCCCAAAGGGAGAGCCCTTGGCAAAGGCGTGAAGTCTCCGCGTAACGCCTTCGGCTCCCCTTGCGGCAGCAGGGCGTAAAGATTCTAAACCGGAAACTTGGCGGACTGCCAAGGCCTCTCACTTTGGGAGAGGTGGCATCGCGAAGCGATGACGGAGAGGGCGAGGCCGGCAGAGGCGAGACTCCGCGTAAGTTTAGATTACACCTTAAGGGCATTTCAAAACCATTGACAATGCGTCCAAAATGGGTATAATGAAAACAGAAAAGGTGCTGTCCCGCAATGGTCAGCTCCCTTGCCCGCTAATCAAAAAGATTGACCGTGAGTTTGGAAGACTTGGGCGGTCAATCTTTTTTGTTTTATCATGGGTTTCGACGAATTACAACCAATTTTTCCCTTTACCGTTCCAGAAACTTCCGGAACGCGGCCCTTACAGCGGCCTCACGGCTGCGGGGGATGGGCACGCGGGCACCGCTGCGCATCCACAGTTCACCGGCGGAGAGCTGGGACGCGGCGGCGAGATTCACCACATAGGAACGGTGGGGCTGCAAAAAGCGTTCGTCGGCCAGCAGAGGCTTTGCCACCTCGGAAAAGGGCACCCGCAGCGAAAGGGAGGCCACATCCTCGCCGCTGGCAAGGTGGAAGTGGACGATGTGGTGGGTGCACTCCAGATATTCAATGTCCGCGAAGGGCAGGGCCCGCAGCCCCGCCGCCGTCGTGACCGGGATGACCGGGCCATACTCCGGCTCGGTGGCGCGGTCAAGCAGGGCGGTGAGCTGTTCGGGCCGGAAGGAAATTTGCAGATACTGCATCGCGTCCACCCGGAACGCCTCGTAAGCGTAGGCCGGGGTGCGGGCGAAGAAGGCCAGCGGAGCGCGCACCCCGTGCTGGCGCAGCTGGGCCGCCGCCTGTAAGCCCTCCGCCGGGCCGGAAGCCGTCAGCTCGATGAGATACAGCTCGTAGCGGGTGCCGCCGGCTTCCTGACGCAGCAAGTCGGCAGCGCTTTCCAACTGCTCCACGATGCACGCATCGGCGCGGCGGGCATAATATTCAAGGCAGTGCCGCTGCACCCGCCCCCGCAGCACCGGGTCCGGGCTGCAAATCGCGATATGAAAGATCATTTTCCAAGCCCTCCTTCGGCGAGCGGCCCCCGGCGCTTGCATTTTGCGCCGCGGGGGAGTATAGTTACAACAAAAACGATGAAAGGAGACTCCTCTATGAATCAGCCTCTCGTCAGCATCATTCTGCCCGTTTACAATGCCCAGAGCCATCTGGCCCGGTGCGTGGGGAGCATCTGTGCCCAGACCTACCAGAACATCGAGATCATCATCCTGAACGACGGCTCCAAGGATCAGAGCCTTCCCGTCTGCGAGGAGTTCCGCCAAAAGGATCCCCGCATCCTGCTGGTGGACAAAGCCAATTCCGGCGTATCGGACACCCGCAACCTCGGCCTGAAGCTTGCTTCCGGCAAATACGTAGAGTTCGTGGACAGCGACGATTACCTTGACCCGGACTTCACCGAGCGCCTTGTGGCTGCTGCTGAGGAGAACGAAGCCGATTTCGTCATCGCCCCCTACAAGATGGTCATCCCGGCAGGAGCCTCCAAGCCGGAACAGGTGCTGGATAAGATCCAAGACGAGCTGGGCGTCATGAGCGTTGCCCGCCCGCCGGAAGTGCGGGAGTATGGCTTCCTGCCCGCCGGGGTCTACGACAAGGATACCTTCGCCCTCCGCCTGATGGACAAGCCCGCCTCCTATTTTTACAGCGTGCTTTGGAACAAGCTCTACCGCCGCGATATCCTGACCGGCAACGATATCCAGTTCGTCAGCGAGATGCGCTGGGCCGAGGACCTCGTGTTCAACCTGCGGTACATCCAGTACGCCGAGCGGTTCGTCGCCATCGATAAACCCGGTTATTACTACGTCCAGAACCCCCAGAGCATCTGCCACACCCAGATCAATGCAGCCACCATCGTGCAGAACAAATTACAAGTGTTCCGCTACTACAAAGACCTCTACACCCGCCTTGGGATATACGAGGAGGTGCGGCCCCAGCTCTACAAGTTCCTTGTGGACATCGCCGAGAGCACCTACCCCTCCGGCCCCTTCAAAAAGGCCATCGACGAAGCAAAGGCTTACTGGAAAGAACATCAATCGGAGAAATAATAAATAGAAAAAGAGGCTGTTGCACAACTCCTTCCGTCATCGCTGACGCGATGCCACCTGTCCTCCCTTTGTCGCTTACGCGACATCTCCCTCCGGCCGGAGGGAGTCTTTCTCTGAGAGGGAGGCTTTCACAGCTTGCCGTTACGCCAAGGCTCCCTCCGAGAGGGAGCTGGCACGGCAAAGCCGTGACTGAGGGAGTTCTTTGCAACAGCCTCATTTTTGTTAGAAGTTCAATCAGTCCCCAATGGCTGCGCACTTCTTGGCCAGCCAATCGCGCTCTTCCTCGGTCAGGCGGGGGGCGAGCTTGGTGAAGACCTCCCGATGGTAGGCGTTCAGCCATGCAATCTCGTCCTTGTTCAGCACGCCGGGCACCACGGGCGAGGTGGCGATAGGCACGAAGGTCAGCGGACGGAAGGCGAGGAAGGTGCCGTACTGGTTGTCGGCCTTGTGGCAGCACTCCAGCTCGTTCTCAATGCGGATACCGACCACACCGCTTTCGTAGACGCCCGGCTCGTCGGTGACGACCATGCCCGGCTGGAAGACGGTGGTGTTGCGGCCGTTCAGCGCGTGGGGGCCCTCATGGACATTGCCCACAAAGCTGACACTGTGACCGGTGCCGCAGCGGTAGTTGATGAGGTGCTGCCACAGCGGCTCGCGGGCGATGGTGTCCAGCATATGACCATCGCAGTAGTTCAGCCAGACGGCCTTTGCGATGTCGATGTGGCACTGCAAAGTCCAAGTATAAAACAGCTTTTCGTCTTCGGTCAGCTCGCCCAGCGGGTAGGTGCGGGTGATGTCGGTGGTGCCGTCCATGTAGGTAGCACCGCTGTCCACCAGCAAAAAGCCCTTCTTTTCCAGCTTGGCGTGGTCGGCTTCGGTGGCGTGGTAGTGCATCATGGCCGCATTGCCGCCGTAGGCTGCAATGGTGCCGAAGCTCTCCACGATAAATTTATCCTGTGCGGAGCGGTACTTGTGGAGGATCTCGTCCACGGTCAGCTCCGTCAGCTCTTCACCGGCGGCAAGGCGCTCTTCCAGCTCTTTCTGGAACCGCACCATGGCCACGGCATCCCGCAGATGGGTCTCGCGGTTATGGGCCAGCTCCGTCTCGTTCTTGACGCCCTTCATCGGCAGCAGGGGATCGGCCTCATCCTTGACGGTCAGGGCCGCATTGTTGCTCAAAGTCTCGTAGACGGCGTAGTTGACGGAAGCCGGGTCGGCCAGCACGGTCTGCGGCTCGGTCTCGGCGGCGAGGAAGCCCAGCACATCGTCGTATTCGGCGATCTCGACGCCGTTCTCCTTCAGCTCAGCCGCAGCCTCTGCGCCCAGACGCTTGGTGTTGATAAAGAGGACAGCGCGATCCTCCGTGACGTAGCAGTAGGCCATGGCATACGGGGTGCACTGGATGTCCATGGCGCGCAGGTTCAGCAGCCATGCCAGATTGTCCAGCTTGCCCACCAGCTGTGCGGTGCAGCCCAGCTCCTTGAGCTTTGCGCGGAGCTGGCCCAGCTTCTCGGCGGGGGAGAACCCTGCGTACTCCTTGCTCAGGATCCAAGCGGGAGTCTCCGGCAGGGCGGGGCGGCCCTCGGTCCAGAGCTCATCTTCCAGATTCAGGGTCTTGATGGTGCCGTGCTTGGCGTCCAGCGCCTTCTGGACGCTGCGCACCAGATGGCAGGAAGCGGTCAGACCGCACAGGCCCAGCACCCCGCCTTCGGGCAGAGCATCGGCGCAGTACTGCTCCACGGTGGGCACACCCGGCTCACCCATCCGCTCCAGCTCGATCTCGGTGCCCGCGATCTCCTTTTCCGCCTGCACGAAATAGCGGCCGTCGGCCCAGATGGCGCTCTTGTCCTTCGTAACGACGAAGTTGGAGTTCTCGCCATGGAAGCCGGAGAAATAGGTCAAGGAGGTGTAGTGGTCGGGCAGGTACTCGCTGGAATGCGGGTCGCCCACCGGAATGAGATAAAGATCAACGCCGTTGGCGTCCATGGCAGCGCGCAGGGCAGCCAGACGCTCAGGAACCGTGTTCATGCTCATAATAAAAAGCCTTCTTTCTTACATCTGCCGGAAAAACGTCCGGCGGCGGTGATTTGCCGCTTCTTATTGTATCATTCCGGCGCGCGGATTGCAATTGCTGCGCGGTTTTTCTCAGTTGCTGCTGGCGGCCGGCAGTTCCGGCGGGGTGGTGCCGTCACTCTGGGGCGGCTGGCCCTGCGGCATCTGCCCGTCCGAAGGTGCCCCGTCCGGCGGCGTCATGCCGTCCGGTCTCTGTCCGCCGCTGCCGCCGGGGCCTCCATTGCCGCCGAACTGGGGATCAGCTTCACCGGTCTTGGCTGTGGCGGTGGCGGTGGACTGGACGCTGTAGCGTCCCTCCGCCGTCAAGGCTGGGCTGGAATAGAAGAGGAAGGCCGCGTCGCAGAGGGCGGTGCTGTCCAGCACGCTCTTGCCGCTTTCGTCCGCAATGGAGAACGCCTCGCCCCCGGCGAGGGAAAGGCTGCTGTCCCGCCCGCCGCCGAAGGTGACGTAGGGCTGAGACGCGCTGATGGAAAAGCCCATGCCCGCGCTGCCGCCTACGGCCAGCACCGTGCCGCCCGAAATCGTGATGCGCCCATCGGCATCCAGCGGCTGATTGTCGGCGGCGTTGGCGGTCCAGACCGAGATGTCGCCGCCCGTGATGGTCAGGGTGCCGTTGGAGTCAAAGCCGTCGCCCTCGGAGGAATAGGCTTTGATGGTGCCGCCGGAGATGTTGATCTCGAACGCATAGTCGCCAAGGTCGGAGTTGGCGGCGTTCAGGCAGTCGTCGGTGGAGGTGATGTCCATATTGCCGGAGTGTATGTTCAGGACGGCTCCCTCCAAGCCCTCGCAGCAGGTGGAAACGGTGATGGCGGGGCCGGCGGTGCCCTCCGCTCCGATGTTCAGTTCCATGTCGCAGTGGATGGCATCTTCCCCCGCCGCGATGGTCAGGTTTCCGCTTTCCACCTTGAGCCGTTGCTCCGCGTTGATGGCATCGTTCACCAGCGCCTCGATGTTCAGCGTCAGCTCCCGGATGGTCAGGCTGGCGTCCCGGTCATCCAGCGCAGTGCCGGATTTGATGCCGTTCTTGCCCCGTGCGTTCACGGTCAGCGCACCGCCGCCGCAGAGGACGACCTGCGAGCCGTCCTTGCACTTGACCACTGCCTTTTCGGCGTTCTCGTTGTCGGCGGCATTGTCCGGGTCGTTGGCCTCGCTGTCGGTCAGGGTGTTTTCCGTCCCATCCACCACTGCGATGGTCACCCCGGTGGATTCGCCGCAGACGATGGGGGCGGTGTCGGCGCTGGTCAGGGTCAGGCCGTCCAGCAGCAGCACGACGTCCTCCGTCTGGGCTTCCACCTTCACCGAGCCGTCCGCACAACTGCCGGACAGGGCATAGACGCCCGCCCCGCTCACCGAGAGAGCGGTCTCCTCCACGGCAAGGCCCGCCGCGTCCTCCGGGCTGACCGTGATGCCGCCGTCCGAGAATTCCACCGTCACCACTTCATCCGGCGTGTAGGCGAGGCTCCCCGCCGCAAGGCGGTCCGATTTTGCCTTCCCCGTGCCGCCGCACGCCGCCAGACTGCCCGAAAGGGTCAGCGCACCAAGCGCCTGCAAAAAGTTTCGCCGGGAAATTTTCGTGCTCTCTGTCAAACAGGTCTTCATAACCAAGCCTCCCTCAAAAATGCAACGTGATTTAAGTATGCTCATTCTACGCCGCAACCATGGAAACTTCACGGGAAAGCTGTGAAAAAACGGGAGCATTTCCGTGAAAACGGGGTGAAATCAGGTCCTTCCAGAACGTCAAAACGCCCGCCGGGTTCGTCCCGGCGGGCATTTTGGTCATGGAGAAACAAGAGAAAAAGCCCCGCCATCCGGCGGGGCTTTCGGCGGGCTCAATCGTCCGTTTTCAGCTCCATATCCAGCTCCGGCATCAGCTCGTTGCTGATGACCGTCAGCATCTGCTCCAGCTTATCCACATCCTCGGCGGGGAAACGATCCCGCACGCGCTCCACCACGGTGTGCAGGTAAGAGTAGCTGATGTTGTAATATTCGATATACTTCTTGGTCGGGCGGAGGTGGTATTCGCGCCGATCCTTGGTGGACTGGATCTTCTCCACATAGCCCTTCCGAACCAGACTGCCGATCTTATATGCCGCGTTCGGGGTGGAGATCTGCATCATGCGGGAAAACTCCGCGATGGTCGGCTCGCCCATCGCCATGATCCCCTCCATGCAGAAGGACTCTACCGTGGTCAGCGTGGCCTCGCGGGTGGCGAAGCGCTGAAACACGTTCTGGTAGAAGTGCAGCTTAAATTTAGTATAGACGTCATTGAATGCTTTTTCCAGCATGGTGTGGCTCCCTTCGATTCCCTCAATTTCTTTTAGTATATCATATTTTTGCCCGAACGCAAGCGAAAAAGTACCCGCCGCGCAAAAAGGCCGCACAGTTTTTGCGCTGTGCGGCCTTGCCGTTTATGGGGGACTCTTTCGCGCCAGCTCCCAGAGGGGGCTGGCCTCGGAGAGGACTGGGAAAGTTACTTCATCAGCTTCTTGAGCTTGAGCCACGCGCCGAACACGTCGTACTTGGTAACGTAACGGTCGGGGTCAAAGCGGGAAGCGTCGCTGTCGTCGGCGGGCTTCACGAGGCCGTTGTCGATGGCCCAGCGCGTCGCCTTCTGCAGCTCGATCTCCTCTGCGGGCACATCGCTGTACAGGCTCGGCAGAGCCGCTTCGGGCTTGCCCGCCGTCTCCCACAGCAGCACCACCAGCTCACGCCGGTTGGCGGGCACGGCCACACCCTTCGGCAGGTTCAGCTGCAAGTAGCTGTCCACGCCAAGGCTCACGCCCTGCCAAACCAAGATGCCAGCCGCTGCGCCGCCCACGGCCACGGTTGCCATGGTGCCCAGCGTCGAGGGCCCATCGTCCTCGCCCGGCAGCTCGGAGGAACGGTACTGCGCCTCAATGGTGATATCCGCTTCCGGCATCGCAAAGCTCATGTGGGGGTCGTGCAGCATCACGCTGGCCGTCAGCGTGTCCTCACCCTCCGGGAAGCGGATGCTCCACACGTCAAAGGTCATGCCCTCCGGCACTTCCGACTCGTCCACGTCCACCGTCAGTTTGGTGCCCTTCTCGGCCTTTACCTCAGTCTCGTTGTTGATCTTGCCGCCCTTGACGGTAACGGTGTAGGTCTTGGGCTGGTCGTCGGGGTTCGGGGTGGGATTCGGGTCAGGCGTTACGTCCTTGTTCAGCACGGCGTCTTCGTCCGACATGGTAAACTTGATTGTCGATGTTTTCAGCCCCGTTGCGCCTGTCGTTTCACCATTCACATTGTAGATAGACTGACTTGCTTCGACCGTCAGCTCCGTCTCGGCAAAGGTATAAACATTGCTCCAGCCATTCGCACGCGATACACCATTGATCGACAGGATCTGTGCTCCCTCCAGCACGATCTTGTGAGCACCGTTGATCTCTTTCAGAGCAGTTCCTTCATTGAAAATACCGCCGCTTATCGCATCCGTTTCGCTGCGTTTTACGCCGCCAGCGAAAATGCCGCCTGTGATGGTACTATTATTTGAGTTTATCACCTCGCCCATGAACGTGCCATTTTTAATCGTAGCGCTGTACGGCACATCGCCGTTGTATACTTTGCCCTTGAAGATGCCATTCCAAATGGTGCCTCTGTTGTCCACTTCTTCCGCAAACGTACCGCCAACGATCGTAGCATTCGTATTGTATTCGACAATGATACAGTTTACTGCCTCTAGGGTCCCCGTTTTGCCAATGGGGTCTGTATGAGCGAAATCATACTCCGTCAGTGCGTCAGGGCTCAAGTACAGAGCATTTACTTCACTTCCGTCTTCTACACTGAAGTACCACCAGCCGTCACCCACATAACGCCGCCCATTCTCCTTATACACATGGGTCAGGTCGGGCGTTCCATCAGCCTTCATGACAAGCTTCTTCTCGCAGTCCTTATAAACTGCGGTCAGGGTAACCGCCTTATCCGGCATCGGGAAGCGCAGAGTCGTGAGATTCTCGTCCATCAGGTCAATGACTTTGCCAGACCAATCACGGAGCGTTACTGCTGTGTCCGTACCGGTTTCTTTTGCCTCCCAGCCCGCAAAATACTTACCATACGGAACATTGGCCTTTACAGTGACATGAGCGCTCCATTCAACCCTGTTACCGAAAGTGTTTTCGAATGTGCCGCCATTTACCGTCAACGGATAGCTTCTATAAGTAGATTCTGCTCGAACGCTCAGATTATACCCCGGCATGGTCAGGGTATAAGTACCCTCTGTATCATCATTAGGCACAATTGCTTTAAATCCCTCCAGATCGGTAGACCACCTACTAAATACTTTTTTCGAATCGTTGATCTGCGGTTTGATCTTAACGGTTGTACCTTCCTTATACTCACCCGTCGTCGCCGTCGAACCGTCATCTTTTACGATCACTGCATCGTTCAGCGTCAGCGTATGCTTTACCTCTCCCGGAGCGGGTGCACCGATTTGGTTCAGCACAAGTTCCTTGTCCTTCTCCTGCACCGTGAACTTCTGGAAACCCTCGCTGTCTTTGCCTACCGTCAAACCGCCATAAGTCGTCTTACCGTTGACATCGGTAATCGTTTCCTTGTTGCTACCAGAAATTTTCACTTTGACTTCCGGTTCGCCGACAATATACACTTCTGTACCGAACACGACAGCTTTGATTCCGCTCAGTGTCGCACCAACTGTTTCGCCACTGCTTGCTTTCAGCACATGAACTTTTTGTTCTCCGCTTGGCGAAAAATCAAATACAGCCTCGTCAATCTTGCCGCTGTTGCTATACGACATTTTACCGTTCCTGTCATCCGTGCGAATGATTGCATTTTTAATCGTTGCACCAGCATTATTGGTCAGTCGCTTGCAGCAAACAAACGACACGTTTTCCATCGTACCGTTGTTCGTCACATAGCCATAGTCAACATAACAGTTCCTTACCGTACCATAGTTCGTCAAGGTCGGATACCCGGAATAGCCGTTGCCCTCTGTATGAAATTTCGGCCCATCAATCACGCCATGGTTTTCGACCAGTCGAGAAAGGAATATCCATCCTTTAACTGTTGCTTTCTCTCCAACCTCCAACTCACACTTGAGATAACTGCCATTACAGCTCAGGTCAAAAGTTTTTTCTTCCGTCGGGTTCAGCTTCAGCGTCTCGCCGTCATACGTCCAGCCGTTGCCATAGTAAATGGTCTTGCCGCCAACGGTCTTCTGCTTCGCATGTTCCTCACTGGTATCCGGCACACCACCCGCAAGAACCAATTCCGGGTCAGGTGTCACAGGCGTTGTGGATACCGTAAACATCAATGTTGTCCCGCTGATTTTGTCTGGGTTCAGGGTAAAGCTTCCATCCTGCTTCAGCGTTACACCATCCCCATTTGTAACACCACTGCCGTCTGCAACATCCCAGTTGGAAACGCCATCGCACGCTACTTTGAGCGTATCCGTGTTATTGGGTATCACATACACAGACTGGCCCAAGTCGATTTCTTTTCCATCGGCGGCATAAAGAAACTTCGAAGTCGTACCTGTGGTCGTCAACGTATAACCATTCGCAATTGTTCCACTACCGGTAGGCTTTGTTACAAACACACCACCGGTAATCGTTGCACTAGCGGCCTTGTTTTGGACTTTTGCCTTAAACAAGCCACCCGTAATGCTTGCAGATATTCCTTCATCGCCGGAATCGCCATTCGTCACATTTTTCTCAAATACGCCGCCAGCGATTGTAGTATGATTGATTATACTCCCATGAGCACCTGTAAAAGTGCCGCCTATAATAGTACCACGGTTGCTCACATCCGCAAAGGTTCCGCCTGAAATTTTGCCGCCCGCTTCATTCCAGACCGTATTTTCGAATATACCACCAGCCACCGTCGCACCGCTACAGACCTTGACATAGCAAGTGACCGTTTTACCCGAAAAGTTATAAGTTCCGCTATTCAGCGTCAGCATCGAATCTTCGTACGTCCAATTTTCGCCGCCCTCTGTCGTCGGCTTGCCGTAGTTTTTGCTGTCGGGGTCATTATCGATCTCTAACGGACCATCATATGTCGTCCCATTCTCCTCCGCCAGCACCGCAGTCCCTCCGCCGGGGGTCTGCGCAAGGGCGCTGACGGGGAACAGCGAAATCATCATGCTCAGCGCAAGAACAAGGCTGAGAATGCGCTTTTTCATAAAAGTACCTCCTCGTTTTCCGAAATTTTATCATTCTGCTATCAATATAACACATCTTGACGCATTTCGATAGAGGAGGCGTGCATTCTCAGCCTTGTATATTTCAATCTTTTCTTTTTATCGCGGATTTTTCGGGGTCAGCGCTTGCGGGCCGCAAACTTGGCGCGGATGACGCTGAGGGCGATCAGCTCCAGCACAATGGCCACAGCCAGCAGGATCAGCGAGGTGAAAAGGCTGGCGCTGGCGCCGAGGACGATCTGGCTCAGGCCGGTGACGACGTAGCAGACCGCCGAGATGGCGGCCACGGTGATGGCATAGGGCAGCTGGGTGGACACATGGTTCACATGGCTGCAATGGGCACCCGCCGAGGCCATGATGGAGGTATCGGAGATGGGGGAGCAGTGGTCGCCGCAGACCGCGCCGGACAGGCACGCCGCGATGGAGATGACCAGCATCTCGCCCTGCGGGAAGGCGTGGCAGACGATGGGGATCAGGATGGAGAAGGTGCCCCACGAAGTGCCGGTGGCAAAGGCGAGGAAGACCGCCACGAGGAAGATGATGGCGGGCAGCAGGTACTGCAGGGCCGCCGCCGAGCCGTTCAGCAGGTTCGCGACGTAGTATTTTGCGCCCAGCAGGTTGGTCATGCCGGAAAGGGTCCATGCCAGCGTGAGGATCAGCATGGGGCTGACCATGGCCTTGAAGCCCTCCGGGATGCAGGCCGCGAAATCTTGGAAGGTCATCACCTCGCGCACGCGGTAGAAGACGAAGGTGAACAGCAGGGCAATGCTGCTGCCCATCACGAGGCCCGCCGAGGCGTTGCAGTCCGAGAAGGCGGTGATGAAGTCCACGCCGGAGAAGAAGCCGCCGGTGTAGATCAGGCCGAAGATACAGGCCGCGATCAGCACCACCACCGGCAGGATCAGGTCGATGACATGGCCGCGGGTATCGGTGCCGTCGTCCACATCGTCGCCGTAGGGGCGGTCGTCGGTGGTGAAGAGGTCGCCGTTCAGGGCGTTGTTTTCATTGAGCTTCATGGGGCCGTAGTCGGCGCCCGTGAGCACGAGGAAGAAGATCATCACCAGCGTCAGCAGAGCGTAATAATTGTACGGGATGGTGCGCAGAAACATCGTAAAGCCGTTGATCCCGGAGCCTTCCGGCACCGAGGAGGTGACCGCCGCCGCCCAACTGGACACCGGCGCGATGATGCAGACCGGGGCCGCCGTGGCGTCGATGAGGTAGGCCAGCTTGGCGCGGGAGACCTTCTGCCGGTCGGTGACCGGGCGCATGACCGAGCCGACGGTCAGGCAGTTGAAGTAGTCGTCCACGAAGATGACTACGCCCAGCACGAAGGTCGCCAGCTGCGCCCCGGCGCGGGTGTGGATGTGGGTGGACGCCCACCGGCCGAAGGCCGCGCTGCCGCCCGCCTTGTTCATCAGGGCCACGAGGATGCCCAGCATCACGAGGAAGACGAGGATGCCCACGTTGCTGGAGTCGGCCAGCTTCGCCACCATACCGCCCTCTTCATTAAAGAACAGGGTGTTCAGCGCCAACTCCAAGTTGCCGTTGGCGTAGAGCAGCGCACCCGTGGCGATGCCCACCAGCAGCGAGGTATAGACCTCCTTGGTGTTCAGCGCCAGCACGATGGCCACCACCGGCGGCAGCAGACTCAGCGCCGTGCTGTACACCGCGCAAGTGTAGTTCGCCGGGTCCGTGATGGTGCCGGGCGTTGCCGCCGTGCACCACAGCAGCAGCCCGAACACCAGCACCGCGCCGGCCCACGATAGATTCACTTTTTTCATAAAACGATTCCTCTTCTGATTTTTTTCCCCGGCGCGGGGCAGACTATCCCCAAGAAACACAAAGGGGGTGGCCGACGCGCCGGATTATAAAGCGCTGTACTTTGAGCTGTTCCGCGCCAGCGAACAGGCCGCCCGCATCCTGCTGGAAGCCCAGCAGAAAGCGGAGGAGCAGATTATGGAGGACGACCAGCCGCCGATGCGGCTCAGCCCTTCTTCGCCTGAGCCTTCGCCGCGAACTTCGCGTCGTTCACGATGAAGCGCTCGTGCACGCCGCCGCCCACGGGGCCTTTTTCATCATGCAGGGATACCTTAAACACCAGCTTGCGGCCTTCCACGGCGGTCAGCTCGCTCTCGCAGATCACGGTCATGCCTACGGGGGTGGGGGCGGTGTGCTCCAGCTCCAGCTTGGTGCCCACGGAACCGCAGCCCTCGTCCAGCTCACCCGCCACGCTCATCCAGCAGGTCTTCTCGGCCAGCGCCACCAGCGCGGGCGTCGCGAAGACGTCCAGCGTGCCGCTGCCCATGGTCTTTGCAGTGTTTTCGTTCGTCACGAGCTGGCTCTGCTCGCCCTTGATGCCAACAGTCAACATAAAAATACTTCCTTTCTTCAATCGCCGCACCGGCAAATACTTTCCAGTACCTTGATAGGATACCACACTTTCCGCGCCGATGCACCTGTTTTGGAGGGATTTCTGCAATTTTCCTCTTCCGCTTTTGCCCAAAACGCGCTATGATAGGGCCGAAAGGCGGTGTCCTCTATGAGCGACTTCTGGAAATCCTATGATATCACCGCGCTGGAATACGGCGAAGGCTACCAATGCTATCCTCTTTACGGCAAGATCCATCGAATTGAGCTGGCCCTTTCGCTGCTCTTTATAGTAGGGGTCGCGCTCTGGTACAAGCGCAGCGGGGCGAAGCTGCGCCGGAAGATCTTGGTCGGTGTCACAGGTCTGCTTTTACTGGACGAAGCTGCTCTGCTGCTGGGCATGGCCTTGACCGGCCAGTGGAACTGGAGCTATCTGCCGCTCCATCTGTGCAGCATCAACGTCTTTGTCTGCCTTTACAACACCCTCTTCGACCAGAATTGGTGCAAAGAGGAGCTGTATACCCTCTGCATCCCCGGCGCGGCGCTGGCGCTGCTCTGCCCAAGCTGGCTCGATGTACCCTCGTGGTGGACGCTCATCAATCTGCACTCCATCTCCATCCACGCCCTGCTGGTACTCTACCCGGTCCTCCTCGTCGTGGGCGGCTACCGCCCCAGCGTCCGCCGGGTGCCGCAGGTGCTGGCCTTTCTCTTCGGCTCCGCCCTGCCCATCTACTTTCTGAACAAACCCTTGTGCACGAACTTCTACTTCCTTAATAACCCCTACGGCAACGTCATCACCACGGCTTTCACCAACCTGTTGGGTGAAAAATACTATATTCTCGGCTTCCTGCCCGCCATTGCGGCGGCGCTGGCGCTGATGTATCTGCCGTGGGTGGTGGTCGCCCGCCGGAAGTGACTTATCTAGATTTGGGACGCGGCGTTTTTGTTTCCAAAAACGCACCTTTTTTGCAGATTAAAAATGCAGTTTTCTTGCGTATTGCGGTAAAATTCAGGATTTTTGATTTTGGAGCAAAAATCTTTGCAAAAGCCCTTGACAGGGGCTATTCTGCGTGATACTATGAACACATGAGCAGACATTCATATGAATCCACAGCGAAGGGAGATGCCGAGATGGCCGAAGCAAAAGATGCCCTGCCCACAGCGCAGCCGCAAGCGGTCGCACTGCCGGACGACGAGGTGCTGTACGAGCTGGCCGACCTGTTCCGGGTGTTCGGCGACTCCACCCGCATCAAGATCCTGTATGCCCTGCACGACAATGAACTCTGTGTGCAGGACATCGCGAACGCGGTGCAGTTGAGCCAGTCCGCGGTGAGCCACCAGCTCCGGGTCCTCAAGGATACCAAGCTCGTGCGGTTCCGCCGGGACGGAAAAACCGTTTACTACGCACTGGACGATGACCATGTGCGCAGCATCCTCTCCTTGGGGATGGAACATATTGAGGAATCGTTGAAAGGCAGGTACTACTTATGAAGAAGAACTACAAGATCGAAGTCGATTGCGCAAACTGCGCTCAGAAGATGGAAGATGCCGCCAACACCGTTGCCGGTGTGGCAAGCGCTACCGTCAGCTTTATGACCCAGAAGATGAAGGTCGAGTTCGCTGAGGGTGCGGACCCCCACGATACCATGGTCAACGTTCTGGCCGCCTGCAAGAAGGTCGAGGACGACTGCGAGATCTTTGATATCTGAAACTAAAAACCGGATGGAAACGGCTCCCCTGTGGGGGAGCCGTTTCCATCCCAGAGCATTTCTCTTGTGGAAAGAAAGTGCAGTTTTCAACAGTTTCCACCGGGTTTTCAACACGTTTTGCGGAAAATCTCAAAAATAAACGCGAAAAAGTCAGATTTCTCCGGGAAAACCTCGTGGAAAACACGGGGGAAAACGTGGAAAAAGTTCTTTTCCGGGGAAAACCTGTTGAAACCGCTCCCACCCCTACCCGACAAAAGGAGGATCCCTATGACCAAGAAACAGAAAAAGGTGCTGTATCAGATCATCGCATCGGTCGTCCTGATCGTGATCCTGCGGCTCCTGCCCGCTTTCCCCACGCCGGTGGAGCTGGTGCTCTACCTGATCCCCTACCTCGTAGTCGGCTGGGACGTCCTGCGCAAGGCACTTCTCGGCATCAAAAACCGCCAGCCCTTTGACGAGTGCTTCCTGATGGCCGTTGCCACCGTGGGCGCCTTCGCGCTGGGCGATTACGTTGAGGGCTGCGCCGTTATCCTCTTCTACCAGATCGGCGAGCTGTTCCAGAGCGTCGCCGTGGGCAAGAGCCGCCAGAGCATTTCCAGCCTGATGGACATCCGCCCCGACTACGCCAACATCGAGGACGAGGACGGCAAGCTGGAGCAGGTGGACCCCGATGATGTGGAAGTCGGCACCGTGATCGTGGTTCAGCCCGGCGAGCGCGTCCCCATCGATGGTGTCATCGTGGAGGGCACCTCGGCCCTGAACACCGCTGCCCTCACCGGCGAGAGCCTTCCCCGCGACGTCCAGAGCGGCGATGAGGTCATCAGCGGCTGCGTCAACATGACCGGTCTGCTGAAGGTCCGCACCACCAAGGAGTTCGGCGAATCCACCGTCTCCAAGATCCTCGATCTCGTGGAAAACTCCAGCATGAAAAAGGCTCGTACCGAGAACTTCATCACCCGCTTTGCCCGCGTCTACACCCCCGCTGTCTGCTACAGCGCACTGGCGCTGGCCTTCCTCCCGCCGGTGGTCCTGCTGCTGATGGGCCAGCCCGCCCGCTTCGGCGACTGGATCTACCGCGCCCTGACCTTCCTCGTCATCTCCTGCCCCTGCGCGCTGGTCATCTCTATCCCGCTGAGCTTCTTCGGCGGCATCGGCGGCGCTTCCGCCTGCGGCATCCTCGTCAAGGGCTCCACCTATCTGGAAGAGCTGGCCCGCACCGGTGTCGTGGTCTTTGATAAGACCGGCACCCTGACGCAGGGCACCTTCAAAGTAGTGGGCGTCCACCCCGAAAACGGCGTGACCGAAGCCGAGCTGGTGGAAGCCGCCGCACTGGCCGAGAGCTGGTCCAAGCACCCCATCTCCCTGAGCATCAAGAACGCTTACGGCAAGGAGATCGACGCCAACCGCGTCACCGATGTGCAGGAGCTGGGCGGCCACGGCGTGACCGCGAAGGTGGACGGCAAGACCGTCGCCGCCGGCAACGCCCGCCTGATGGCAAAGCTGAACCTCTCCGCCCCCGAAGTCACCGAGCCGGGCACCATCGTCCATGTTGCCATTGAGGGCAAGTACGCCGGTTACCTCCTCATCGCCGACGTGGTCAAGCCCCACAGCGCACAGGCCATCAAGGGCCTGAAGGCGGCGGGCGTCCGCAAGACGGTCATGCTGACCGGCGACGCCGAGCCGGTGGCCAAGGCCGTTGCTTCCGACCTCGGTCTGGACGAGTACCACGCCGGTCTGCTGCCCGGCGACAAGGTGGACCAGATCGAAAAGCTCCTCGCCGCCAAGGGTTCGAAGGAAAACCTCGCCTTCGTGGGCGACGGCATCAACGATGCGCCCGTTCTGTCCCGTGCCGACATCGGCATCGCAATGGGTGCCCTCGGCTCGGACGCCGCCATCGAGGCCGCCGACATCGTTCTGATGGACGACGACCCGGCCAAGATCGCCCTCGCCATGAGCATCGCCCGCCGCACCCTCCGCATCGTATACGAGAACATCGTCTTTGCGCTGGCCATCAAGTTCGCGTGCCTCGTCCTCGGCGCACTGGGTCTGGCAAGCATGTGGACCGCCATCTTCGCCGATGTCGGCGTCATGGTGCTGGCCGTCCTCAACGCCACCCGCGCCCTCTACACCAAGGACCTCGCCCGCAAGAACGAGCGATAACCCCGTAACCATTTAAACGCCCTAGGACTTCCCCGCTTCGGCGGCTGTCCTAGGGCGTTTTTGCGGCAAAGAATCTTTTTCGGAAAAATCTTGCAATGTCCGCAGATTCTGTTATACTACTACTAAACTAGGGGGTTAGTGTATATGAAAGATTCCGAGATCGCATCGCAGCCCACCGGCACCGTGCTCCGGGCGCTGAAAGCAGCCGCCCCTCAGACGGTGCCGGTGTTTGCCGGGTATCTCGTGCTGGGCATAGGATACGGCATTTACGTGCAGTCGCTGGGGCTGCCGGTCTGGATGCCCATGCTGATGGGCACCGTCGTCTACGGCGGCTCGCTGGAGTTCGTGCTGGCAAGCCTTTTGCTGGGGGCTTTTTCGCCGCTGTCGGCCTTCCTGATGGCGCTGATGATCCAAGCGCGGCATCTGTTCTACGGCCTTGCCATGCTGGAGCGGTACAAGGGCTACGGGCTGCGCAGCTTTTATATGATCTACGCCATGAGCGACGAGACCTTCTCCATCACCTGCTCCGCCGAACCGCCGGAAGGGGTGGACCGGGGCTGGTTCATGTTCTTCATCACCCTGCTGGACCAGATCTACTGGGTCGCCAGCGCGGGTGTCGGCGCGGTGGTGGGCTCGGTTCTGCCCTTCAGCACCGAGGGCGTGGACTTCGTGATGACAGCCATGTTCGTCGTCATCTTCCTGAACCAGTGGGAGAAGGAAACGCAGCACATCAGCGCCCTCATCGGCATTCTGGTGCCGCTGGTCTGCCTTGTGGTGTTCGGCTCCGGCAGCTTCCTTCTGCCCGCTATGGCGTGCATTTTGGTGCTTCTGCTGGCGCTGCGCAAGCCCATTGAGAAGGCTGAAGCCGCCCACGGCAAAACGGAGGTGCACTCATGACCACACTGCAAATGGGCATCACCATGGCGATGTGCACGGCGGCGACCATGCTCACCCGCTTTCTGCCCTTTCTGATCTTCTCGTCCAAGGACCAGCAGCCGCCGGAGGTGGTGCGGTATCTGGGCCGCGTCCTGCCCGCCGCCATCTTCGGGATGCTCATCGTCTACTGCCTGAAGGGCGTGACCCCCTTCGCGGGGAGCCATGGCGTCCCGGAGGCCATGGCCATTGCGGCGACCATCGCGCTCCACAAGTGGAAGCACCAGACCCTCGTCTCCATTGCGGGGGGCACGGTCTGCTATGTGCTGCTGGTGCAGCTGGTGTTCTGATACGCAAAGAGGGGCTGTTGTGATTACAGCACGATGAAGGTGCAGGTGGCTGCGGGCAGGGCCAGTTCCCCAGCCTTGGCCGCCACGGGAGCCGTCTCCGGCAGAGCGTTGTCCTCGCCCAGCACCAGAGCCTTGCCGTTGCAGAGCATGGTCTCGGCACGGAGAGTCTCGGCGGAGAGCTGATACACCTCGGCGTCCTTGGGCAGGGCGACAGTGGTGGTGTCGGTCCGGCTGTTGTTGATGATGAGGTAGGCCTTGCCGGGCTTGCCGTCGGCGCGGGAGTGAGCGTAGACGTGGGCACCCTCCCGGATGGGTTCGGCGGTGTCGTAAGCAGTGCTGCCCATCAGGCGGTGCCACAGCAGCACGGCAAAGTAATTGGGGCGGGGGTCGAAGCTGCCGTGGTTCAGGAAACCATAATCGCTGGATGCCAGCGTGTTGTGGAAGATGATGCCCTTGGTCACGGTGCAGAATGCCCCCAGCTCGTTGAGGGTACGGAAAACATCCAGATAGGTGGAAGCCCATGTGGTGCCGCCGCCCCCTGCATCGCCGGATTCCGTGACCCAGATCTCACCGCCGGGGCAGTAGATGTCCCGCTTCTCGGTGTGGTACTGGATCATGCTTCGGGCAACGTCCAAATAATCCTCGCTGGTGGCCCGGTCCGGCAGCCAGTAGGAGTTGGGCATCATGGCTCTCAGCCGCTCGGCTACGCCGTTGTAATAATGGTAGCTGTACACGTCCAGCTTTTCCTGCATCCCCTTCAGCAGAACTTCCAGCGGCACATTCTTCAAAAAGCTGTTGCTGTCCCCGGCCGACTCGTAAGCGGGGTCGCTGTTGGAGGGGCCCTCCGAAGTGCTGGTACCCACGAAAAGGCAGTCGGGGTAATTTTCCCGCAGCCAGCGGGCAAAGATATCCTGATTTTTGGCATACAGCTCCGGGGTGTAGCCCTTGGGGCAGCCGGACATTTCCAGCAGGTTGGGCTCGTTGACGAACTCCACCGCGTCAATGGGCTTGCCGTACTCTTTGCTCAGGGCAAAGATCTGCTGGGCCTGACTGGGGTTCCACGGCTCGTCCGCGTGGTGCAGACCCTCGCAGTCTGCCACGGAAATCAGCAGCTTTGCGCCCATCGCCTTGCAGAAGTCCAGCACTCCCACCCACTGCTGGCGGTTCAGGACAGCGCCGTAGCCCTCCGGCACCTTGCCGCCGGTATGGCCGTCGAAATCGTAGTAGGTCTTGGTGGCCCAGCTGCCGGAGACCCGGACCCACGAGGGGCCGATCTCTTTGGCCAGCGTCCGCAGCTTCTCATCGTAGAGGTCGATGGGGTCATAATACTGCATCAGCCCGCCCTCGGCGAAGATATTGGCGTTGAGGCCGCCCTTCATTTCAAAGGGCGCCGTGCCTGCGATCTGTTCCGGGGTGTAGGCTTTCCAGAAGGTGCCGCCGGTGACTTCCGCCATCTCGACGTTGTAAGATATCAGCCGCTCATTGCCAACGTGCAGCTCACGCAGGGCTTCGGGGTCCAGCTTCACGAATTGTGCCATAGTGATTCTCCTTTTCATTTTTTCTGAATCCAGAATAGCACAGCCCCCGAACCTTCCATGAGGAAGATTTCGTGGAAAAATCGTATTATTTAGTGATAAAATGTATCAAAGTTGATCTGCCGATAGAACCGCTGCTGAAGCTGGTCGAAGCTGTCGCAGTTCTGGGCCAGCAGCCACATCACCTTGGTGACGACGGCTTCAATGGTCATATCGTGGGCTTCGAGGAAGCGGAAGCGGTTCTTGACCCGCTTGCCGACCTCGTAAATGCCCACGTCGCTGCCCTCGTAGGTGACTTGGGTGGTCAAGATCAGAATTTTGCGGGTCTTGTCGTAGTCGCCCAGACCCTCGGCAAAGGCGTCCATCAGCCGCTGGGGGATGCCGCCGACGCCAAAGCTTTCCACAATAACGCAGTCGTATTGTTCAAAGATGGCCGGGATGAGTTCCGGGCCGAGGCCGGGCGTCAGCTTGAGCAGGAAGACCTTCGGGTTCAGGGCGCGGCCAAACTCCACCGGGCCCGTGGGCCACGGCGAGGGGACATAGCGCACCAGCCGGTCGCCCTGCACCAGCGCCAGCTCCGGGAAGTTGACCGACGCAAAGGCATCGTAGCTGATGGTCTTGTTCTTCTTGGCACGGGTGCCCGCGATGACATGGCCGCCGAACACCACCATCACACCCCGGCTGCCTTGGTCGAGGGCGCAGATGACGCTGTCGCGCAGGTTCTTTTTGGCGTCGGTGATCTCGTTGGAGATGGGCTGCTGGGCACCGGTCAGGATGATGGGCTTGTCCGCGTTCTGGATGAGGTAGGACAGCGCCGCCGCCGAGTAGGCCAGCGTATCGGTGCCGTGGCAGATGATGAAGCCATCGTAGAGGGCGTAATTTTCCTGCACGGCCTTCGCCATCATCAGCCAGTGCTCCGGGCCGAGGTCGGTGCTGTCGATGCTGCACAGCGCCAGCGTTTCGGGGCAGCACAGCTCGTTGAGCTCCGGCAGATGGGCCAGCAGTTCCTCGCTGGTCAGGACGGGCTTGAGCCCCTGTGCGGTGCGCACGCTGGCGATGGTGCCGCCGGTGGTGATAAAAAGCAGACGCTGCTTGGTCATAAATTTCGATACCTCCACGATCCAATTCAAATCAACTCAGTATAACACACTCCGCCCCGGATGAAAAGTGGGCCGTTTTGGAACTTGGTCACAGATTTTTGCGGGAAAAGGTGTATACTAGAGGAAAAAAGGGGGAGCTATCCATGCCGAACATCGTTATCATCGGTTCCGGCCCGGCGGGAGTGTCGGCGGCGCTGTACGCCGCCCGCGCAGGGGTCGAGACGACCGTTCTCACCAAGGGGCCCGGTGCGCTGGACCGTGCCGAACTCATCCAGAATTACTACGGCTTTGCCGAACCCATCTCCGGGGCCGAACTGGAGCGCCGGGGCATCGAAGGGGCAAAGGCGCTGGGGGTGCAGTTCGTGACCACCGAAGCCGTGGGCCTGACCTACACCGATAAGCTCACCGTAGAGACGCTGGCGGGGGATTTCCCTGCCGACGCCGTCATCCTCGCCACCGGAGCCTCCCGCGCCGCCCCGCACATCCCCGGCCTTGCGGGGCTGGAAGGCCATGGCGTGAGCTATTGCGCCACCTGCGACGCTTTCTTCTACCGTGGCAGAGATGTGGCCGTGCTGGGCAGCGGCGAGTACGCCCTGCACGAGGTGCAAGCTCTGCTGCCCGTGATAAAGAGCGTCACCCTGCTGACCAACGGCTCTCCGCTGACGGCCTCCTTCCCGCCGGAGGTGACGGTCTGCCCCGAAAAGGTGAACGCCATCCTCGGCGAAGAGCGGGTCAGCGGCGTAGAACTGAGCGGTGGCAAGACCGTGGCGCTTTCCGGCGTTTTCGTGGCGCTGGGCGTTGCGGGCAGCACCGCGCTGGCCCGCAAGCTGGGGGCCGAGGTGGACGGGAACCGCATCCTCGTGGACGAACACATGCAGACCACCCTGCCCGGCCTTTACGCCGCCGGGGACTGCACCGGCGGGCTGCTCCAAGTGGCCAAGGCCGTTTATGAAGGGGCGCTGGCCGGCACGGAAGCCGCCAAGGCCCTGCGGAAAGGATAACATCATGTCGGAAGTGCAACCATCTGCCGTCAACCGGAACTGCCTTGCGTGCGCGTTCCCGTTCTGGGGCCAGCTCACTCCTGCCGAGCAGGAGCAGCTCTGCCGCTTCACCCGGCCCGTGAAATACCGAAAAGGAGAGCGGGTCCACAGCCCGGTCGAAAACTGCGTGGGCATCCTGTTGCTGCGGTCGGGCCAGCTGCGGGCCTACCTGCTCTCCGAGGACGGCCGCGATATCACGCTCTACCGCCTGTTTCAGGGCGAAGTCTGCATTTTGTCAGCCTCCTGCGTCATGGACTCGGTCAACTTTGACCTTTACATCGACGCCGAGGAGGACACCGAGGCCTACTGCATCGGCGCAGGCGTCTTCCGCCAGCTGATGCAGCAGAATGTCTACGTCCGCTGCTACGCCTACCAGATGACCGCCGAACGCTTTTCCGACACCATGTGGACGATGCAGCAGATCCTCTTCATGAGCGCCGACCGGCGGCTGGCCATCTTCCTGACGGACGAGCTGGCCAAGACCGGCGGGGCCGACCTCCACATGACCCATGACCAGATCGCCCGCTATATGGGTTCCGCCCGCGAGGTCGTCAGCCGTCTGCTGAAGTATTTCGCCGGGGAGGGCCTCGTCCGCCTCTACCGCGGCGGGGTGGAGGTGCTGGATAAGGAGCGGCTGAAACAGATCGCCCACGGCGCATAAGAAAAGGAGCGCATCATCAAGCGATGATGCGCTCCTTTTTCAATCTTTTCTCAGCTCTTGCAGCCGGATTCCTCTTCCACGCCGGTGAAATCGGAAGCCTCGGCGATCTTGGTCACGTCGAACTTGCCGTTCTCGTCCTTAGGGGCAACGGCGGGGCCGGCCTCCACAGGGTTCACGGATACTTCGCCGGCTGCGGGCTTCTCTTCGGCCGCTTCCGGCTCTGCGGTGGCCTCAGCCTTCTCGGCCTTGGCTGCTTCCACGGTAGGTGCAGCTTCCGGGGCTTCGGGCTCCGGGGGCTGCCCATCCTCTTTTGCAAAGGCAGGGGGCCATGCGGCACCCGGCTCCGCGGGGGTGTGCTCCGCTTTTGCCTCGCCCTCGGCGTAGGCCTCAGCGGTCTTGGCGGCCTCTTCAGGGTCCTTTTCCGCGTCTTCGGGGAACTCCACCTCTTCCACGTGGAGCGAGCCCTTATCGTTCAGCACCTTGTCCAGTGCCACGATGGCGACGCTGGTGACGGCGACGGCAGCAACCGCGCCCAGAACACGAAACAACGTTTTCATGGTGAGATCCTCCTTAGATGTGTGGTGGTCAAGAGAATGTTACGACATCGTTCAGCGGCTTTTCGGCGGGTTCCACCGAGATGGCGGTCAGCACCGGGCCCTTGCCGCGGTAGATGTTGTGGAACTTGTAATTGACCTTGGCGGTCACGGTGACCCATGCACGCTGCTCCAGCGCCTTATAGCCGTCGTAGGAGCAGGGGAAACCGACGAACTGGATGTCCTGCACGCAGCAGGTCATGGCGAAGCGGCCGGGCACAAAGCTGTTCTTGCCCGCGCGGTTGGTCTGGCAGACCTGCGCGAGGAACTTGACGGTCTTGCCCGCGTACTTCTGGGGCTCGTCCTGACAATCCATATACCAGATGCCGAAATCGTCATCGCCGATCTCCACCACAGGCTTGTTCAGGTCGAAGGGGAGCGGGTCGGGGATGTCGTCGTAGGCTACGCTGCCGTCGGCGAACTCATAGGCGATATCGCACTTGCGGGATGCCTGACGCACCAGCTTGTGCAGCTCCTGCCGGGCGGCGTCGTTGTTGACGGCCTCGGCGCGGTTGAAGACGATCAGCTCGCTGCGGGCGATCTTGTCCAGCAGCAGGGAGCGCATCGAGTTGTCGCGGGCGTAGGTCAGGGCCGTGGTGCCGTCCGCCGTGGCGATGCACTGGTAGACGATCCAGTTTTCGGGCAGGTTGTTCGCCAGATCCTGCAGCAGCCACATGCCGTTGTACTCGATGACCACGCGGCCCGCGTCGGCCTCCTTGGCCAGCTTGGCAAGGTTCTGGGGGTTCAGCTCGGCCTTGTCCTCCATATTGTAGAGGGTCACGCCGGGGAAGGCGAACTTCTTCTGGTTATACTCTTCTTCGCCCTCTTCGCAGACCAGCAGCAGGGTCTTGTCGCCGGAGTCGAAGTTGGGGTCTTCAAACGTTTCCTGAATGAACTTGGTCTTGCCGCTTTCGAGGAAGCCGACAAACAGGTAAACGGGGATCTCATTTGCCATAGTGATCTTTCTCCTCTTTCCGGGATCAGCAGCCGAACAGGCCCGCAATGGCCTTTTCGTCCAGCTTGGAGCCGATGACGACCAGCTTGCCGCCCACATCGGCACCGCGGGAGCGGACCTCCCACTCGCCGGGCACATAGTCGAACTCCAGCCAGCCGTCGGCGCCGCCGTCCACGATGCCCTTGGAACGCAGGATCATGCCGTACTTGCCGGAATCCAGCTCCGTGAGGGCGTGCTCGATATCCGCCTTGGCGATCTTCTTGGCAGTCTCGACGCCCCAGCTCGTGAAGACCTCGTCGGCGTCGTGGCCGTCGTGGTGGTGATGGTGGTGATGGCCGCAGCAGCAGTGGCCGTCCTCATCATGATGATGCTCGTGCTCGTCGTCCTCGTCATCATGGTCGTGGTGATGATGCTCATGCTCATCATCGTCGTCGTGATCGTGATGGTGGTGGCAGCAGCAGTGGTCATCCTCATCCTCGTGGTCGTGATGATGGTGATGTTCGTGTTCGTCCTCGTCATCATCGTCGTGGTGATGGTGGCCGCAGCTGCACACGCCGTTCTCATCGTAGTGATGGTGATGATGCTCGTGTTCTTCTTCCTCGTCCTCGTGGGCGTGCTCCTCGTTGGCCTTGGCAGCCATGGCGATCAGCTCTGCCTTGAAGTCGTCCTTGGTGGACATGGCGTTCAGGATCTGCTCACCGGTCAGGGCATCCCATGCGGTCGTGACGATGGTCGCAGTGGGGTTCTTCTCGCGCAGCATGGCGACAGCGGCAGCGATCTTCTCCTCGCTGGCGGTCTGGGTGCGGCTGAGGATGATGCAGCTTGCGTGGCTGATCTGGTCATCGTAGAACTCACCGAAGTTCTTCATATACATCTTGACCTTGTTCACGTCGGCCACGGTAACAAAGCTGTTCAGCTGAACATCCAGATGCTCCGCCACACCCTCGACGGCGCGGGTCACGTCGCTCAGCTTACCGACGCCCGACGGCTCGATCACGATGCGATCCGGGTGGTACTGCTCCACCACCTGCTGCAGGGCAGCGCGGAAGTCGCCCACCAGCGAGCAGCAGATACAGCCCGCATTCAGCTCGTTGATCTGGATGCCGGACTCCTTCAAAAAGCCGCCGTCGATGCCGATCTCGCCGAACTCGTTCTCGATCAGAACGACCTTCTGGCCCGCAAAGGACTCTTTGATGAGCTTTTTGATGAGGGTCGTCTTACCGGCACCAAGGAAGCCGGAGAAAATATCAATTTTGGTCATAATGCTGTTGCCTCTTTCTTTTTCCAAAGCCCCCGCAAGGGGCCGTCAAGCAATCCGAGCCGCAGAGTGCTGGCTCAAAAATCCTTATATTCCTATTATAACAAGGCTGTCAATGGGAAAACGCCTTTTTTCATGAGAAAATTGTAACTTTTTTGCATCTCCTTCCCCAAATCTGCTATACTGGGCTTATCAAAGTTTTTTCGGGAGGACGCCGCAGTGACTGCACAGACAATACAAATCAGGAACCGAACTTGCCGCATTTACGGCGAAGCCCATGCGGAATACCTGCTGCTCCAAATGACAGGCGAACACGAGCTGCAGAGCATGGACAACGAAGTGGTTGCTATCGCACAAAGCGGCCAGAACTTTCTGTTTGTGGCCATCCCGGTGGAAAGCTGGAACGATGCACTTTCTCCGTGGGAAGCCCCTGCCGTATGGGGAAAACAAGGTTTCTGCGGCAAAGCCGGGGAGACATTGTGCCTCTTGACAGAGCAGGTCATTCCGTCACTGAAGCAGCAGTTTCATCTCCCGGAAAACGTCAAAATCATTCTGGGTGGCTACTCGCTGGCCGGGTTGTTTGCATTGTGGGCATCCACCCAGACTAATCTGTTCTACGGTGTCGCCGCCGCCTCGCCCTCGGTGTGGTTTCCGGACTGGATGGAGTTTGAACGGCAGCACCCGATACAGGTGCAGCGCGTTTATCTGAGCCTTGGCGACAAGGAAGAGCGCACGAAAAACGCCGTCATGGCTGTGGTGGGCGATAACATTCGCACCCTGCACAGCCGACTTATAGAGCGTGGCGCAGACTGCACCCTTGAATGGAACAGCGGCGGGCATTTCAAAAACGCTGACCTGCGCACGGCGAAAGCCTTTCGGTGGGCGATGGAGGAACACACATGACCATTTTGATTGATGCCGACGGCCGCCCTGTTCTCATCCGCACCATCTTGGCCGCAAAAAAGGCACCAGCCTGAGC